>Ga0308167_1000060_pt1 | contig 262053 bp, 233 predicted proteins | sample PhyCR1_2_FD_202138 | JGI IMG/M metagenome (GOLD analysis project Ga0308167, IMG submission 202138) | Phyllosphere microbial communities from UC Gill Tract Community Farm, Albany, California, United States - DLSLRC.R1 | ecosystem: Host-associated > Plants > Phyllosphere > Unclassified | place...
ATTCAAAATGGGTCCCCCGGAAACCAGAGGATTTTTATCGGTTACATGCTGAGGCGGTGCAAAAGGAAAAATGGGTGATGGAGGGCAACTATACAAAATGCATACATCCACGACTCGAACGTGCCACAGGGCTAATCCTGCTTGATGTACCGGTGCCGATAGCGTTGCTGCGCTATATTCGCAGATGTTACTCATCAAAACCCAGAATCGGCGGGCTCAAAACCGGCAGGGAGAATGTTAGCTGGGAGATGCTCAAATACATTGCGCTTATTGCGCCTGCAAACCGCCTTCGCTACAGGACGCTGTTTGAGCAGATTACGATCCCCCGGCTAATGCTGACGTTACCCCGCGAGATTAACGCCTGCTATCAACGCTGGGATCTCAACAAATAGATGTTTCAGTAGTTGATGAGACTGAGCCGGTAAGGTCATTGGGTATTCACCAGAGAAGCCGGGCTTTGTGGTCATGCGATGGATGTCCTGTTTAAGAATCCAGTCCTGCGGCCAGCCTGATGGGTGCCTGCATCAGCGCAGTGTCTGCCCCACTTCAACGCGCGCTTTATAGATGAAAACCGGTTTGCTGATATGTGGTAGTTCTCACGCCGGTCTGAACAGCCGCCGTTGAATCATCCGGATGGGGTGAAGGCGGGATGTTTCCTCATTAACCTTGTTACTTCAGGTTGCTCTTCAGCATAAGCGGGCGGATGCCCGCCGGTAGCAACCCAGGTCGTCAGACGTAACCCATCATTTTCAGCAGCGATTGCACCTGATTCATCGCCTCCGTACGATGCGTCACGCCCAGCTTCTGGTAGAGATTGCGGATATGCGTTTTGATGGTGGTGGACGCCACCGCCAGCTCGCCAGCAATTTGATCGTTGCTGTAGCCCGAATAGATCAAGCCCAGCACCTGCCATTCACGCTGCGTCAGCGGACTGGTGCGGATCAATTCCGGCACGTCAGGATGGTTGAGTAACCGGCTGACAAATCCCTCATCAAAATGGGCGAACTTATGACGGTGGTATTTGTTGATCTCCAGCAGGATCCGCCGGGCACGGTGATTGTCCAGCTCATTCAGGGTATTCAGCTGGATCAGCTGGCGCAGCTGCTGAGCCATCATCTCGCCTTCAATGACAAAATGACTGATAAAGCCGGTACTGCGCGCCAGTTTCAGCGCCTCGATCAGCGTGCGCTGCGCGTCGGCTTTGCGATCGGTTTGCCAGTAAATCTGATTAAGCAGCAGCAGGTTACGATTCAAATCGCTCATCAACCGCAGGGCGCGAGCATTTTCATTCAGCTCCTCCAGCACCACTTCCGCCTGGCTGACATCGCCGAGTAAAATCTGCGCCCGGGCGATGTTGCGCCACTGTCCCTGCAGGAAATGGTTATTGGCGAAAGCCGGTTTCGGCGTTTGCCGCATCCAGTTGCTGGCGCTCTCGTTGTCGCCGGTCATCTGCCAGTAGATCACCCGCACTTTATCGGCGTTAGCGATCCAGTCGCTGTGCCAGTTGCCGTTATTCAGCAGGTTTTCCAGCCGATTGAGGTAGCTACGCGCATTATCCAGATTGCCACGCGCCAGCGAGCACTGCACCAGCAGCCCCAGACACTGGATCTGCTGTTGCGGCTGAAAGCCGGTCAGTACTTTGATGCCTTCGCGTGCCGCCTGCTCTGCTTCCTCCAGCCGTCCCCACGCCCACAGCAGCTGAGCGCGGATCCGCAGCAGAAATTCATGCAGCGGAAACTGCGCCAGGTGCTGCTCGGCGACCAGCACAAACGCCCGGCTCTGGATCTCATAGGCCGCCTGTAAAAAGCCCTGAGCAAACAGGATTTCACTCTGCTGAATCAGGCTCCACAGCGCGTAGTGCCAGACTTCATCACGGCGCGCCATCTGTTCAGTCTGGCGCATCAGGTTAAGGGAATTGTCTAAGTCGCCTTTGCAATGCATCACCTCACCGTGCACCGAGGTCGCCACAATGCGGCTGTAGTGACGGCTGGCGGGCAGGATATCCAGTGCCTCTTTCGCCAGTCGCTCCGCCTCATCGGTGTTGCCATCATTGATCGCCACCTGAGCGCGCAGCGCATTAAATTCGCCGCGCAGCGCGTCGTCAATCTCGCAGCGGCTGGCCTGTTCAAAGCGGGCCAGCAAACTGTCCACTTCGGAAAAGCGATGCTGACTCTGCATCAGCCACGCCTGCAGCAGCACCAGCATCGGATTTTCCAGCATCATCTCCCACGGCAGCGCTTTCAGGGAGTTTTCCAGCAGCGGCAGTTCGCTCTGATTAAACAGCGTCCAGGCGTGCTTCTGCAGCACGTCGCGCAGCATGCTGGCATCGCCGGAGGCCAGCGCATGATGGATCGCCTCGCCGGGAAAGCCCTGCGCCATCCAGCTTTCCGCTGCGGCCCGATGCAGTGCCGGCAACTCCGCCGCCAGCTCCCACTGACAGCGCTGGCGCAGAAAATTGCCAAACAGCGGATGGTAGCTGAACCAGCAACCGGAATCGTCCATCCGCTGTAAAAACAGCCCCTGACGCTCAATCTCTTCCAGCCGCATCTGGCCGTTCTCTTCGCGGGTGACACCGGCGATCAGCTCATCGTTCATTGAGCGCAGCAGCGCGGTTTTGAGTAAAAAATGGCGGGTCGGCAGGTCGACATTATCCAGCACCTCTTCCACCAGATAATCGGAGAGATGGCTGGCATTGATGCCGGAAAGGCGCCGCGCCGAGTCATGTGCCGCGCTGGCACCCTGGCGCGCCGACAGCACGATCAGCTGCAGCGCGGTAGCCCAGCCTGCGACGTCATCGCACAGCTTGCCGCTCTCCTCGCTTTCCAGCGGCGCGGCCAGCCGGCAGTCGAAAAACTGGCGCGCTTCCTGATGGGTAAACGCCAGCTGCTGGCTGCCGAGTTCGATCAGCTGCTCACGCACCCGCAGGTTAGCGATGCCGAGCTGGGGCAGATTTCGTGACAGCAGGATCAGGGTAAGATTTTCGGGTTGATGACGCAGGAAAAAACGCATCGCGTCGTGAATAACCGGATTGGTGATCAGATGGTAGTCGTCAACGATCAGCCACAGCGGCTGCTGCCACTCCACCAGCTCAATAAACAACTGAGAAAACAGAGCGTTGAGATTAACGTATTGTCGCTTCTGCGCCAGTAATTCACTGCGCGGACAGCCGCCGTTGCTGGCCTGTTGCAGTGCAGCAATCAGGTAGTCGGCGAACCGCTCCGGCTGATTGTCACCCTCGTCTAACGAATACCAGCCAAGATGCGTTTTACCCGCCGCCCACTGCGACACCAGCGTGGTTTTGCCGTAGCCCGCCGGACTGGTGATCAGCACCAGCCGGTAATTGCCGGCAGCGGTCAGTTTTTGCAGCAGTCTTTCACGGATGACGGTGCCTTCAAGGCGAACCGGGCGGCTGAGTTTTGAGGGTATTAGCATGGGCGCACGTTTCTCCGTTCACGTCAAGCGCATCATTATTTTACGCTTCGTAATTATTCCTTACACACGTTCAGCCATTCGCCTGGTGAATGCAAGCAAACCCATTAACTAAACTTTACAAAAGCGCGCGAAATCACACTCCTGGCATGCTTTCAGATTAGCCTCAGCCTCTCCACCCTCCCTATCCTCCTGGTCTAATTCGCTTCAGGAGGAGGAGCCTTATCTGTCGCACGGGCAAACTGGTGTCACATTGACCCATTTACTGTTCTGACAGGACACCAACCATGACACAGCCCGTATTTAACCCCGAACATTTTACTGCTGCCCTGACGCGTCAGTGGCAACGTTTTGGTCTGCGCGATGCGCGTGAAATGACTCACGCTCAGTGGTGGCAGGCGCTGAGCGGCGCGCTGGCCGATCTGCTGGCGGCACAGCCTCCGGTTGCGGCAGACAGTTCGCTGCGCCACGTCAACTACCTGTCGATGGAGTTTCTGATTGGCCGGCTGACCGGCAACAATCTACTGAACCTCGGCTGGTACAACGCGGTCAATGAGGCGCTGGCGGGCTGGGATATTTCACTGACTGAGGTGCTGGAAAATGAAACCGATCCGGCGCTGGGTAACGGCGGCCTCGGGCGACTGGCCGCCTGTTTTCTCGACTCAATGGCGACGGTCGGACAGCCTGCCATCGGTTATGGGCTGAACTACCAGTACGGTTTGTTCCGCCAGCGCTTTGAAGACGGCGCGCAGCACGAAACCCCTGATGACTGGCAGCGCGATCGCTATCCGTGGTTTAACCATAATGCGGCGCTGAATGTCGAAGTAGGTTTGGGCGGCAAAGTCACCACCGTCGATGGACGCCCGCACTGGCAACCGGCATTTGTGCTGCAGGGTGAAGCCTGGGATCTGCCGGTGGTGGGCTACCAGAACGGCGTCACTCAGCCGTTACGCTTGTGGCAGGCGAAGCATGCGCAGCCGTTCAATCTTAACCGGTTTAACGACGGTGATTTCCTGCGCGCTGAACAGCAGGGAATCGACGCCGAAAAACTGACTAAAGTGCTCTACCCGAATGACAATCATCAGAACGGCAAAAAGCTGCGTCTGATGCAGCAATATTTCCAGTGCGCCTGTGCGCTGGCCGACATTTTGCGCCGCCATCATCAGGCCGGACGCAGCATTGAATCGCTGGCCGATCACGAAGTGATTCAGCTCAACGACACGCACCCGACGCTGGCGATCCCTGAACTGATGCGCCTGCTGCTGGATGAGCATCAGCTCAGCTGGGATCGCGCCTGGCAGATTACTCAGCACACCTTTGCTTACACCAACCACACCCTGATGCCGGAAGCGCTGGAGTGCTGGGATGTGCGTCTGGTGCGCAGCCTGCTGCCGCGCCATATGATGATCATCAATACCCTCAATACCCAACTGAAAACCCTGGTTGAGTCACGCTGGCCGGGCGATGAAGCCAAATGGGCGAAGCTGGCGCTGGTACATAACAACCAGCTACGCATGGCGAACCTGTGCGTCACCAGCGGCTTTGCGGTAAACGGCGTTGCCGCCCTGCACTCCAAACTGGTGGTGCAGGATCTGTTCCCGGAATATCACCAGCTGTGGCCGGAAAAATTCCATAACGTTACCAACGGCATCACGCCGCGTCGCTGGATCAATCAGTGCAACCCGGCCCTGAGCGCGTTAATCGATAAAACGCTGCAAAAACCGTGGCTGAACGATCTTGATGCGCTGCAGGGCCTGGAGGCGTTTGCCGACGATGCGGCGTTCCGCGCCGAATATCGCGCTATCAAACAGCAGAACAAAGTGGCGCTGGCCAACTGGGTTGCCAGCCGTACCGGGATTGAGATCGATCCTGAGGCGCTGTTCGACGTGCAGATTAAACGCCTGCATGAGTACAAACGTCAGCATCTGAGCCTGCTGCACATTATTGCGCTGTGGCAAACGCTGGTCACCGATCCGCAGGCGAATCGGGTGCCGCGCGTGGTGCTGTTCGGGGCCAAAGCGGCACCGGGCTACGCGCTGGCGAAGAACATCATTTATGCCATCAACAAAGTCGCGGAAACCATCAACCACGACCCGCGGGTCGGCAACCGTCTGAAGGTGGTGTTTGTGCCGGACTACAACGTCTCGGTGGCAGAGCGTCTGATCCCGGCCGCCGATCTCTCCGAGCAGATTTCCACTGCCGGTAAGGAAGCCTCCGGCACCGGCAACATGAAGCTGGCGCTCAACGGTGCGCTGACCATCGGAACGCTGGACGGCGCTAACGTTGAAATCGCCGAACAGGTCGGCAGCGAGAACATCTTTATCTTCGGTCACACCGTAGATCAGGTGGTGGCGTTAAAGGCTGACGGCTATGCCCCGGCGCAGTGGCGTAAGAAAGATCATCAGCTCAATCAGGTGCTGCAGGCGCTGGAAGATGGCACCTTCAGTCAGGGCGACTGCGCGGCCTTTGAGGAAATGCTGCACAGCCTCGGTCCGCAAGGCGGCGACCCGTATCTGGTGCTGGCCGATTTTCAGCCCTACCTGGATGCGCAGGCGCAGGTGGAAGCGCTGTGGAGCGATCAGGATGGCTGGACGCGCGCTACCATCCTTAACACCGCGCGTTGCGGCATGTTCAGCTCCGATCGGGCCATCCGCGACTATCAGCAGCGCATCTGGCAAGCCACGCGCTAAGGAACGCCATGAAAACCGAACAGGTACTGGATCAGTTTTCTCTGGCAGGTATTGCCGCCGAGTATATTAATGCCCACGGCCAGCCGCAGGCGATTCCGACCGACACCCGCCAGCGTTTGCTGGCGGTGATGCAGCCGCCGCGACCGGCGACCACGCCGCTGCCGCCGGTGGCGATTTTTCGCAGCGGCGAAGTACTGAGTCTCGCCCCGCAGCTCAGCACGGACGCGCACTGGCAGCTCACCCGCGAGTCGGGTGAAATCACCGCCGGGCGTTGCCAGCCCGGGCAACCGCTGCATCTGCCGCCGCTGGCAGAGGGCTATCATCAGCTGTCGCTGCAGCAGGCACATCAGCAGTGGTCCTGCCAGCTGATTATCGCGCCGCCGCGCTGCTATGAGCCGCCCGCGCTGATGGCGGGTGAGGCTTTATGGGGTGCCTGCGTCCAGCTGTATACCCTGCGTTCGGCAGAGAACTGGGGGATCGGTGATTTTGGCGACTTACGCCGGATGTTGCCGGCCATAGCCGCACGCGGCGGCGCATTTATCGGCCTTAATCCGATCCATGCGCTGTTCCCGGCTACGCCTGACAGTGCCAGCCCTTACAGTCCCTCGTCGCGCCGCTGGCTGAATGTGGTTTACATCGATGTCGCGGCGGTGGCGGATTTTCAGCAATCGCCCGCGGCACAGGCGTGGTGGCAACAGGCCGACACCCGGCAGGCTCTTGAGCAGGCGCGTACGGCTGAGTGGGTCGATTATCCGGCCGTTACCCGGCTCAAAATTGATGCGCTCAGCTTAGCCTGGCCGCAGTTCGGGCAGCGCGATGCCGCCGACCCGGAGGTAAAAGCGTTCAACGACTTTGTTCAGCAGGGCGGCGAAAGCCTGTTACATCAGGCGTTATTTGACGCGCTGCACGCCGACCAGATGGCGCAGGATAGCCAGCGCTGGGGCTGGCCGGTATGGCCGGAGGCGTTGCAGCAGCCCGACAGTCCGGCGGTGCAGCAGTTTCTTCAGCAGCACGGCGACCAGGTGCGATTCTGGCTGTGGTTACAGTGGCTGGCCGCCCGGCAGTTCGCCGCCTGCTGGCAGTGCTGTCAGCAGCAGCAGATGCCGATTGGACTCTATCGCGATCTGGCGGTCGGCGTGGCGCAAGGCGGGGCCGAGACCTGGAGCGAGCGCCATCTTTACTGCCTGGATGCCAGCGTCGGCGCACCGCCCGATATTCTGGGCCCGCGCGGTCAGGACTGGGGCTTGCCGCCGATGGATCCGCAGGTGATGCGGCAGCGGGCCTGGCAGCCGTGGATCGCCCTGTTACGTGCCAACATGCGAGACTGCGGTGCGCTGCGTATCGATCACGTGATGGCGTTACTGCGCCTGTGGTGGATCCCTGCCGGTCAGGGCGCTGCTAACGGCGCTTACGTGCACTATCCGATTGATGATCTGCTGGCGATACTGGCGCTGGAAAGTCAGCGCAACCGCTGCATGGTGATCGGCGAAGATCTTGGCACCGTGCCGGAGGCCATTGTCGATAAGCTGCGTGACGGCGGGGTTTATTCCTACAAGGTGCTCTATTTTGAGCAGACTTCGGCTCAGGGTTTTCGTCCGCCGGCCGAGTGGCCGCGTCAGGCGATGGCGGTGGCCACCACCCACGATCTCCCGACGCTGCGAGGCTGGTGGCAGAGCGATGATTTGACCACCGGAGCCCGGCTTGGCCTCTACCCCGACAAGGTGGTGCTGGCCGGGTTGTATCAGGATCGGCTGCGGGCGAAGCAGGCGTTGCTGCACAGTCTGCACCGGGTCGGTGCCCTGCCCAAACGTGCCGGACGCGATGCACGCCGTACCCAGATGAGCAAAGCCCTGAACCGGGCGATGCAGCGGTATCTGGCGGACAGCCACAGTGCGTTGCTGGGTCTGCAACCGGAGGACTGGCTTGATATGGCGGCTCCGGTCAATATTCCCGGCACCAGCGACGAGTATCCGAACTGGCGACGTAAGCTCAGCGCCACGCTGGAAACGCTGTTCAGCGATCCCGCCACCGACTCGCTGCTGCGTGATCTGACGGCTCGCCGAAAACGCCTCGCTAAGAGATAAAGGCTGATTGAAAGAAAACCCCGGCTGCTGGCCGGGGTCATTTAGCGTTCAGCCTCAGGCTGATGATAAGCGTCCATAGCCTGAGCCTGCTTTAACAGCGTTTCCCAGTCATCAGGGGGATAGCCGCCGTCAAGCATCATGGCAAAGACTTTATAAGCATCGCGCTTACTGCCATAAGCACGCTTAGTCTCTGAGTCATTCATCCACGCCAGAATAATGGTTTTGTACTGTTCGCTGTACCTGAAGAATAATCGATACTGCATTAGAAATTTTGCACGGAACCAATGCCTGTTGTGATCGCCCAGCGTGCTTCCCTGGCGGAACTTCGCCTGAGTCGGATCGGCACCGATTTCACTGTTAATGACTTTGAATACCGCGGCTAAAAGTTTGGTGGCTGCTTTTTTTTGGTAGCTTTCCGGGTGTTTAACCCGGAGTGATTCTACTTCATCCACTAAGGCAATCAGTTGCGACCCAAAGCAGGGATGAAGATAAATTTTCCATTCCTTTACAGCAGCACGATCAATCATCAGATTTACTCGTCGTCCGTGAGCGGTGCATCCAGATTAACATCCATTCCCGCGGTTAAGGATGCAATGCGTGTGACTAATGCGGCGTCCAGCGTTTTAATCTTCTCTGGATGCTGGCGCATATCATCCGCAAGGAAACTGAGAAAACTCGCCATAACCGGATCATCATCCGACACCGTTTCCTGCCGGCTGATAAGCACTTTACCGCCAGGAAGAACCGCATATTCAATATTTTCGCCAGGTTGCAGGTTCATCGCATCACGAACGGCAGCGGGGATAGTGGTCTGGCTACGTGCGGTCAGTCTCGAAGAAGCCCGCAGCGATACGTCAGCCTGAGTTAAATTTCCCATCATTCGCTCCCACAAAAAGGTTAAAAGATAACCTCATAATAATGCATCTGCATTGGCAATGCAAATGCATTATGTGCGCTTACAGGGTGGGTATGACGCGTTGTTTACGGCTTTATGCTTCCGGGTAATCTGGCGTGATAAGCATAAAAAAGGTGCGCCGCAGCGCACCAGGTGGGACAACATCAGTATTGTCGGGGCCGTTTCACCCCTTGCCTTTAACACTACTGATAAAGGTCTGCCGGGCGGAGGTCGATCCCAGCCGCTCGGCTTCATCCAGCAATTTCAGCGCCTTATCGATATTGCCGCTGTTCACCGCCTGTCTGATGTTCTGGTTAAAGTAACTTTCGGTCTCATTGATGATCGGCTCAGCTTTGGCTTTTGGTGCCGGGGCCGGTGCAGCGCTGTAGGCGGCTGGCGAAACCGCAGCGGTGTTGCCGACGGTAACCGGGCCAGGGCCGGAAGAGCCAAACAGCGGGCCGACCAGAATTGATGAGCCGGAACTGGTCTGCAGTTTCAGCTTCAGCGTCCCTTCACGGCTGTGACGGGCGATCGGATCGGGAATATCCGGTACCGCGTGACCGGTGCCCTGCGCGTAAGCTTTCGCCGGGTCAAGCAGTGTGGTGGTCTGGGTCAGATCCTGCTCAGTGGTAAACACCAGCAGGTAAATTTTTTGCTGGCCAAGCGCCGGCGTGAGCTTCATCACCCCTTCCAGCCGGTCCGCCGCCATCACACCCGGTTTCTGGTAGGTGAAGTAGCGACTCGGGAACCAGGCGGCGGGCCGCATATTTTCATCCAGCACCAGCACGTTCGGGGCGAAAACCTGATTGTTCGCCACTTCGCTGCTCAGCGTCAGCGTCAGTTCACCGATATTGGCCGGCAGACTGTAGGCCGCCACTGGTCCGGCAACGTGCGGAGCATTCAGTGACTGTCCACTGGTCGCCAGCTGGGTAACCTGGGTCTGAGAAGCGGCAACCGGCAGCCAGCTCAGGTGTTGCAGCGTTTCCGGCGCAACCTGCGGAGCAGAGGAGAGATCCTGCGGCACCAGATTGATGTCCGCCAGGGCTGGCAGACTGTGTCCGGCCAGTAACGCCGCGCTCAGGCAGAGCGCCGTCAGGGTTTTTGTCATTTTCATTATGCCTACCTTATTGCAGGCCACGGCACGAACCAGGCAATGGCGCACCGTGACCAAAAAGACCAATCAGGCGCGCCGCCGCGCCTGGGCTGGAGAGCGTCGGCTTACCACCAGATTTCCATCTGCGCACCGAAGGTAATCTCGTCGTTGTCGCCACGGCTGTTGGTCAGGATGCCGTTACCGCTGCTGTCAGCAGAGGCGAAGGTGGTGAGATCGCCGGCGCTATCTTTGTTATAGCCCCACTTCTCATCCCACTTGGCGTAGGTGGCGAATACGCGCAGCGCCGGACGTGACCAGATGCTGTCACCCGCCTGCCACTGCTGCGCCAGCGTGATTTTATACTGGCCGTTGCGTTCGTTAGCCTGCTGCGACTTCACGTTGTCGTAGCCCAGCTCCAGCAGGGTGCTCATGATCGGTGTCCATTTGTACATCGGGCGCACGCCGACGGTGTACCATTCGGTGCCGCGGTTATTATCCAGATCGATGTTCTGATACATCGCCACGTACATCAGGTCCCAGCGTTCCGCCAGCGAGATCGCACCGTGGTCGAGGATGCGATACATATCGCCGTTGTTGTTGAGGCTGGTGCCCTGCGGCACGCCTTTGCCCTGTGAGGTCAGCGCATCGGTGGCATACTGCAGCACAAATTTGTTGTAGCCCTTCAGCATGCTCTGGGTATGTTCAGCAGTGAACATCCAGCCATCTTTAGAGGCGCCGTCTTCCAGACGGTAGTCATCACGGGCATTGGCGCGACCGTAGTCGACCCCCAGCTCCAGCACGCCGTTGGTGTTGGTTTCCAGTCCGGCGAGGCGCACGTCAAACACGTCGTTGGCGGTGCTGGTGGCGAAGTCACGGATCCGATCGCTGGAGAAGGTGTAAGACCCGCCCGCTTCAGACGAACGGGTGGCGGCGAATGACAGCTTACCGAAACCGAGATCCACATCTTCCAGACCGGCACCCGGACCAGAGATATCCCAGTAGTAGAAGTCGATCATGTGAACGTCATGACGCTGATAGAAGCGCTTACCGGCCCAGATGGTTGAGCCTGGCAGCGCTTCGATCAGGTTTTTACCTTTCACATTGGCTTCACGGAAGGCCGGAGAGGTCGCTTCCCAGTCATTCTGCTGCGCCACGGAGTAGGCCACGTTGGTGTCGAAATAGAAGCTCTTATCGCCCTCTTTCCACACTTCCTGACCTAATTTTAATTCGGCGTAGGTTTCGCATTCGTTACCCAGACGGTATTTACTTTGAGCACCGGTGGCCTGAAAACATTGCTGTTCACCACCGCTGCCGGTCCAGCCAATGCCGGAACGGGCGTACCCGGTAAAATCGACCGCCATCGTCGGGGCGGAGAGGGTTCCCACCGCGACGGCAACGGCGAGGGGAAGTTTGCGCAGAGTTAACATTTTCTATCTCCTGAGGTCATTGCTTTTATTGTTTTGGCAGGGCTATACACCCAGCTCCTGATACAGCCTGCGACAGGCGCTCCCGTCCTCACGGAACAGGTGACAGCGCTCGGGCGGCAGGCCGATACCGAGGATGGCGCCCTCTTTTACCAGCACGACGTCTTCCTGGCGGTAGACCAGGTTTTGACGAATGGCGGGAATCTGGATATGGATCTGTGTTTCATGCCCCAGCTGCTCTACCACCTGCACTTCACCCTCAAGGGTGACATCGGCGATATCGCTGGAGAGCAGATGTTCAGGGCGGATGCCCAGAGACATATTGCTGCCGACCTGCACGCCCGCACTGTCGACCGGCAGCCAGACCAGCTGCTGATTCGGCAGCCGGACCTGCACCTGATCGATGGCGGTGGCGGTCACTTTGACCGGCAGGAAATTCATTTTCGGCGAGCCGATGAAGCCGGCCACAAAGCGGTTGGCGGGATAGTGGTAAAGCTCCAGCGGCTTGCCGACCTGCGCGATGCGCCCGGCGTCGAGCACCACAATCTTATCGGCCAGCGTCATCGCTTCGATCTGATCGTGGGTGACGTAAATCATGGTGCGCTTCAGGCGCTTATGCAGACGGGAGATCTCAATCCGCATCTGGACGCGCAGCGCCGCGTCAAGGTTAGAGAGCGGTTCATCCAGCAGGAAAACCCGCGGTTCCGCCACCAGCGTGCGGCCAATTGCCACGCGCTGACGCTGTCCACCTGATAACGCTTTAGGACGGCGATCCAGCAGGTGCGCCAGTTGCAGGATTTCCGCCACCTGGTTGACCCGCTGATGGATTTCCGCTTTTTTTACCCCGGCCAGCTTCAGGCCAAAAGACATGTTTTCCGCCACCGACAGGTGCGGGTAGAGCGCATAGGATTGAAATACCATGCCGATACCGCGCTCGGCGGGCGGCACCTCATTCATGCGGCGGTCACCAATCAGCAGCTCCCCGCTGGTGATGGTTTCCAGTCCGGCAATCATGCGCAGCAGTGTTGATTTGCCACAGCCTGATGGGCCAACAAAAACGACAAATTCCCCTTCACGAATAGTGAGATCGATATCTTTCGACACCACCGTATCGCCCCAGGCTTTTGTGACATTGCGTAGCACAACGCTCGCCATGATCCCTTCCCTCTTAGCTGCTCATTCGTGTCTGCTCTCGGCAGACGGGTTCCGGGGCTCACTATGCGCAAGGATGGCGGGGCTAACATCCTCCGCCGCAGCGCAACCTGCTGGGGGAGGAGGCGGGAGGAGGAGAAAGGCGGGCTGACGCGGCGGCGGGCGGGCGGCGGCGGTTTTTTGTGATCGCTAACGCAGACCTGCCGGATTTTTTAGCCCGTAACCGGCCGCTTCGCCCGCTTTTTGCCAGCGCGATCACACCCCTCAGCCACAGGGCGTAGAGCGAAGGAGGATGAGAAGCGGTGACGGATGCGCACAATGTTGCCGGTAGAGCAATCACCGCTTCCGCAAACAGGATGGACTTATGACGATGAAAACCGGTGCACGAATTCTGGCCCTCTCTGCCCTCTCTGCCGTGCTGTTTTCAGCATCCGCAGTGGCAAAAATTGAGGAAGGCAAGTTGGTCATCTGGATCAACGGCGACAAGGGCTATAACGGCCTTGCCGAGGTCGGTAAGAAGTTTGAACAGGAGACCGGCATTAAAGTGACGGTGGAGCATCCTGATAAGATGGAAGAAAAATATCCGCAGGTGGCCGCCACCGGCGATGGCCCGGATATCATTTTCTGGGCTCACGACCGCTTTGGCGGCTACGCACAATCGGGCCTGCTGGCTGAGATCACGCCTGACGCCAGCTTCCAGCAAAAAATCTTCCCCTTCACCTGGGATGCGGTGCGCTTTGACGGCAAGCTGATCGGCTATCCGATTTCGGTTGAGTCGCTGTCGCTGATTTACAACAAAAAGCTGCTGCCGACACCGCCAAAAACCTGGGAAGAGATTGCCGGACTCGACAAGCAAATGCGCGCCAAAGGCAAAAGCGCCATCATGTTTAACCTGCAGGAACCCTACTTCACCTGGCCACTGCTGGCCGCGGGTGGCGCTTATGCCTTTAAGCTGAATGACGGCCGTTATGACGTGAAGGATGTCGGAGTGGATAACGCCGGAGCCAAAGCGGGCATGCAGTTCCTGGTCGATCAGGTCAAGGCCAAAACCCTCAACGCCGATACCGACTACTCGATTGCTGAAGCTGCTTTCAACAAGGGTCAAACCGCCATGACCATTAACGGTCCCTGGGCGTGGAGCAACATCGATAAAAGCGGCATCGACTATGGCGTTGCTGAGTTACCGACGCTGAACGGCAAACCGTCGAAAGCCTTTGTCGGCGTGCTGAGTGCCGGTATCAACGCCGCCAGCCCCAATAAAGAACTGGCAAAAGAGTTTCTGGAAAACTACCTGCTGACCGACGCCGGACTGGACGCGGTTAACAAAGACAAGCCGCTGGGTGCCGTGGCGCTGAAATCATTCCAGCAGACGCTGGAGAAAGATTCCCGTATCGCCGCCACCATGAGCAACGCCCGCCACGGCGATATCATGCCGAACATCCCGCAGATGGCGGCGTTCTGGTACGCCATGCGCACCGCTACCCTGAATGCGCTGGGCGGTCGTCAGAGCGTTGACGCTGCCCTGAAAGATGCCCAGGCGCGCCTGAAAAAGTAATCCTCCCTTTACAGCCGGGGCAACCCGGCTTGAGTGACCGTTAAGGAAAACCGCATCATGTCAGGAAAACCGAAAACGCCAGGTCTGTTGATTAAAAGCGTTCTCATCGGGATCTGCTGTCTGCTGGTCGGCTATCTGCTGGTGCTGATGTATGCGCAGGGTGAATATCTGTTTGCGCTGCTGACGCTGATCCTCAGTGCGCTCGGCCTGTGGATCTACGCTAATCGTCGCGCCTATGCCTGGCGCTATGTTTATCCCGGCGTGGCGGGGATGGCGCTGTTCGTGCTGTTTCCGCTCGCCTGTACCATCGCCATCGCCTTTACCAACTACAGCAGCACCAACCAGCTCACCTTTGAGCGGGCGCAGCAGGTACTGCTGAGCCGTTCCTTCCAGTCGGGTGAAGCTGTCAGTTTCTCGCTCTATCCGGCGGGCGATCGCTGGCAACTGATGCTGGATGAAAATGGCAACCATTTTGTCTCGCCGCCGTTCCGCTTTGGCGGTGAACAGCAGCTGAAAATGCAGCCCGCCGCGCAACCGGCTGGCGAGCGCGCCACGCTGCGGGTGATCACCGGCAATCGCCAGGCGCTGAGTCAGATCAGTGCGGTGTTGCCGGATGGCCGTCAGTTACGCATGAGTTCACTGCGGCAGTTCTCCGGCACCCAGCCGCTGTATCAGGTTGGCGCGCAGGATGAGCTGACTAACCAGCAGAGCGGAACGCACTATCGCGCTAACCCGCAAACCGGTTTCTATCAGGCGATTAACGCCGATGGTAGCTGGGCGAATGAAACCCTGAGCCCTGGCTTCACCGTCAATACCGGCTGGAAGAATTTCCTGCGGGTGTTTACCGATGAAGGTATTCAGAAGCCGTTCCTGGCGATCTTCGGCTGGACGCTGCTGTTCTCGCTGATCACCGTGGTGCTGACCGTGGCGGTCGGTATGGTGCTGGCTTGTCTGGTGCAGTGGGAGGCGCTGCGCGGCAAAGCGGTTTACCGGGTGATGCTGATCCTGCCTTATGCGGTACCGGCGTTTATCTCGATTCTGATCTTCAAGGGGCTGTTCAACCAGAGTTTCGGTGAGATCAACGTGATGCTCAGCGCGCTGTTTGGCGTGAAGCCCGCCTGGTTCAGCGATCCGACGCTGGCGCGCACCATGCTGATTATCGTCAACACCTGGCTGGGTTACCCCTACATGATGATCCTGTGCATGGGACTGCTGAAGGCGATTCCTGACGATCTGTATGAAGCCTCTGCGATGGACGGGGCCGGACCGTTGCAAAACTTTTTCCTGATCACCTTGCCACTGCTGCTGAAGCCGTTGATGCCGCTGATGATCGCCAGCTTCGCCTTTAACTTTAACAATTTTGTGCTGGTACAACTGCTGACCAACGGCGGGCCGGATCGGATCGGTACCACTACCCCGGCGGGCTATACCGACCTGCTGGTCAACTACACCTGGCGTATCGCCTTTGAAGGCGGCGGCGGACAGGACTTTGGTCTGGCGGCGGCCATTGCCACCCTGATCTTCCTGCTGGTGGGTGCGCTGGCGGTGATTAACCTGAAAGCGTCACGGATGAAATTCGACTAAGGAGCCTGGCCCCACCAGGCGTAATCGTTGCAGGCAGGCGCGGAACAACCGGAGCGTACAGGTAGTACGTGAGGATTGTGCGCACTGCCCGGCTGCAGAGTGACACATAAAATAGCCTGATGGACCAGGTGCTAAGGAGTTGTTATGGCTATGGTACAACCAAAATCGCAACGGCTGCGTCTGCTGACGACGCATCTGCTGCTGCTGTTATTTATTGCCGCCATCCTGTTTCCACTGCTGATGGTGATCGCTATTTCACTGCGCGCCGGTAACTTCGCCACCGGCAGCCTGATCCCGGAGCAGATCTCCTGGGAGCACTGGCGGCTGGCGCTGGGCTTCAGCGTTGAACACGCCGATGGTCGGGTGACGCCACCGCCCTTTCCGGTGCTGTTGTGGTTGTGGAACTCGGTCAAGATTGCGGCCATTAGTGCGCTGGGCATTGTGGCGCTCTCCACCACCTGCGCTTATGCCTTTGCCCGCATGCGCTTTACCGGTCGCGCCAGTTTGTTGAAGGGGATGCTGATTTTCCAGATGTTCCCGGCGGTGCTGTCGCTGGTGGCGCTTTATGCCCTGTTTGATCGACTCGGCCAGTATCTGCCCTTTATCGGGCTGAATACTCACGGTGGGGTGATTTTCGCCTATCTGGGCGGTATCGCACTGCATGTCTGGACCATTAAGGGCTATTTCGAAACCATTGATGGTTCGCTGGAAGAGGCCGCTGCGCTGGACGGCGCCACGCCGTGGCAGGCGTTCCGGCTGGTGCTGTTGCCGCTGTCGGTACCGATTCTGGCAGTGGTGTTTATTCTGGCGTTTATCGCCGCCGTCACCGAGGTGCCGGTTGCGTCGCTGCTGCTGCGCGATGTCAACAGTTACACCCTGGCGGTGGGGATGCAGCAATACCTTAATCCACAGAACTACCTGTGGGGCGATTTCGCCGCGGCGGCGGTGCTCTCGGCCATTCCTATCACCCTGGTCTTCCTGCTGGCACAGCGCTGGCTGGTCAGCGGCTTAACCGCCGGCGGCGTGAAAGGGTAAACGATCATCATTGTACGTTGCCACTGCTTACACAACATCCGTTGTGGTTGAGAATTAGGCGGCCTGCGGGCCGCCATTTTTATGCTGTCAGCAACCGGACCCGCCGCTGCCTGCCACCAGCGCCAGCATGATCGCGGTTAATGTCTGCTCACCTTCTGCCTGACTGATATCGCCGCGTACCACCGCGCCGGCTATCGCATCTGCCGCCCCCAGCATTCCCCACATTGCGGCGTCAGCAATCCGGTTTTCGCCGCTGAAAGGCGCAAACCACTGCTGACAGCGGGCAATAAAGTCGAGCTGATAATGACGTTTAACGGCGGCAAGTTCAGGCGAGGTGCTGAGTGCTGATAACAATTCAGGGATTTCACGTCCCTCCGTCATCACGCAATCCACATAACAGGCGGCCAGCACCGCCGCTTTTTGCTGCAACCGCGGTGACGCGGCGCGCATGGCCGCTTCCATCAGTTCGGTCTGGCGACGATCAAAATCAGCATACAGGGCCGCCAGCAAACCATGACGGGTTGTGAAGTGGTCGTACACCACCGGCTTACTGACCCCGGCGGCATCACCGACCCGCGCCAGCGTCAGGCCATCACTGCCTTCGGCCTGCATTAACTGCCATGCAACGTCTAACAACTGTCTGCGCCGGGCTTCACGCGACAGGCGCGGCCTGGCGGACTTTTCACTGGTCATGAGATCTCCGATCGACAAACAAACGCTGACCCAACTGCCGGGCCTGCTGATAGTGCGACTCAGGATAGCCCTCATCGCCGGTCAGCAACAGTTCGCTGGTCACCACCGGTGCGCCGCAGTAATCGAAGATGCCGTGCTCAATTTCATTGCGCATGCTGGCGAAGTAGCCGTGCCGCAGATAAGTCCGCGTATCGGCCGCCCCCAGCGCCAGCAGATGAACCGGAAGATGGCCGAGACGTTTCACTATCCTCCCTTCCTGCTCCTGGTAAGCCCAGCCCTGGGTAAAGACCCGATCGATCCAGCCTTTTAGCTGCGCCGGAAATGACCACCAGTAGATCGGATAGACCAGTACCAGCGCGTCGGCGCGATCCACCCGCTGCTGTTCAGCCAGCACATCAGGCGGCGAAGCAGCCTGGCCTTTAAACTGCCGCACGTCATGAAGAGTAAAACGCGGATCAAACCCTTCAGCCGCCAGGTCAGCCTGTTCAACGCTATGCTGACCGCTGGCAATGATGCCGCGCGCAAGCTGCTCCGCAACGCGGTGAGTATGTGCATCCCGATCGGGATGGGCCGTCACAATTAATGCGTGCATGGTCGTCACCTCCTTCATCACTATTAAGTTACTAAAGGTAGGTTACGATTAGTAGGTTAGCAAGCGATGTTTACCGGCAATGGTGCAGACCGCATTTACGGTTTAAAGGTCGCGGTCGCCCGTAGCGCCTGTTCCAGCTTGTACGGGTCGATAGTAAAGGGCAGATCCGCCAGGCTGGCGTCGGGGAAATGAATCTCACGGGCGATCTGTTGCAGCGTAGCGTCGTCGATCCCGGCGGGCAGCGTCAGCGGGCTGTTGAAACGCCGCAGCAACGATAACAGCGTCGGCTCGACCTGCCCGTTATCCTGCTCGATCAGAGAATGTACCAGCAGGCTGAAGCCGACTTTTTCACCGTGCAGCCAGTGGTGAAGCTCAGGCTGATGCGTCAGACGGTCATGAATAACATGAGCAAATCCTGGCGTGGCCAGGCTGTCCTGAATACTGTTCGCCAGCCCGGCCAGCACAATATTGGCTTCGATAATCTTTTCCAGCGCGGGCGTGACCTGCTGCGCGACGTTGGCTGCCACCGCCTCCTCGCCCCAGCGATCGCACCACTCCAGCGCCTGCCTGGCGGCGTTAACTTTCAAATCCAGTGCCAGTTGATGCGGCGTCTGCCGCTGATAGGGTTCAAACTCAATCCATTTCGCCAGCGCATCCACCATTCCGGCGCGCAGATAACGTACATCGCTGGCCGCAATCACCTCGCTGTCGACCAGAATCCACTCCGGCATGCTGCTGAGCGGCTGGCTGCGCAGATGACCGCCCTGCTGATTGTAAATAATCGCCAGCGGTGACCAGGCCGCACAGGTCGCTGCTACGGTCGCCATGTTAACCAGCCGGACCTGCGGCAGCGCATCATTGACCGCTTTGGCGCAGTCCAGCACCCGCCCGCCGCCAATCGCCAGAATCAGCGATGCGCCGTGCGTCTGCACCTGCTGCTGTAGCCCGGCAATCGCCGCATCGGTACATTCGCCGTTTAAAACGTCGAGCTGCCAGCGTATGCCGGCCCGCTCCAGGCTGATACTCAACTGCGGATTGACCGCCTGCCAGGCGCGCGGCGAGGTCAGGATGTGAATATGTGTGGCCAGCGGCCGGATGATTTCACCCACCTCTGCCCGCAGGCCGGGACGTTGCAGATAGCCTTTCGGCGACATCACACGAAACATCAATCCCCCTTAGCGACGATAGGCCAGCGAGCGGACCAGCCGATCGCCCAGTTTTTGAATCAGCATCACCAGCGCCAGCAGCACCACGATGGTGGCGGCCATAATCTGGTTATCAAAACGCTGATAACCGTAACGGATCGCCAGATCGCCCAATCCCCCACCGCCGACCACACCGGCCATTGCCGAGAAGCCAATCAGCATCACAATCGTCAGGGTAATGCCCGCCACCAACGCCGGTAAGGCTTCCGGCAGCAGCACGCGGCTGACGATATGCCACAGGGTGCCGCCCATCGATACCACCGCTTCAATCCGTCCTCGATCCACCTCATCCAGCGCGTTTTCAACGATGCGGGCAAAAAAGGGAAAAGCGCCCAGGGTGATCGGCACGATCGCCGCCGTGCTGCCCAGCGTGGTACCGACCAGCAAGCGGGTAAACGGAATCAACGCGATCAACAGCACCACAAACGGCAGCGCCCGGCCGATGTTAACCAGTGCATTCAGCAGCCATGACACACCCCGGTTAGGCAGAATGCCCTGCGGGCGGGTCAGAAACAGCACGACCCCGACCGGCAAACCGATTGCCACAGTAAAGAGCGCGGCCAGCAGCACCATGTAAAGCGTTTCTGCGGTGGCGTTCAGCAGCAGTTGCTGAAAACGTTCGCTGGTCAGGCTACGCATCGTGTTACGGCTCCACGTTGATATTTCTCGATAAATGCCCGATCCGCTGCGCCATCCTGCAGCAGCATCTGCCGCAGACGTCCCTCTTCACGTGACATGATCTGGCTCAGGGAACCACTCTCCACCAGCCGCCCCTGTTCCAGCAGCGCGGCACCTTCGCAGATGCGTTTGACCACCGTCATTTCGTGGGTAATTAATACGATAGTGATATTGAGCTGCTGCTGGATATCAGCCAGTAAGTCCAGAATCGAGCCGGTGGTTTCAGGATCGAGCGCGCTGGTCGCTTCATCACACAGCAGATAACGCGGTCGGGCGGCCAGCGCGCGGGCAATGCCGACCCGCTGCTTCTGTCCGCCGGAGAGCTGCGACGGCCAGGCGCGGGCAAAGTGCTCCAGCCCGACCAGTTGCAGCAGTTCGCTGACCCGCTGACGCCGCGCCGCCGCCGGCACGCCGGCGATCTCCAGCGGCAGGTCGATGTTGTCGTGTACATTGCGCGAGTGCAGCAGATTGAAGTGCTGGAAGATCATGCCCATCTGCTGCCGCTGCTGGCGCAACTGCGCCAGGCTCATGGCGGCGATGTCCTGACCGTCGATCTCAATCTGGCCGCTGGAGGGGCTTTCCAGCCGGTTCAGGCAACGCAGCAGGGTACTCTTTCCGGCACCGCTGCGGCCTAAAATGCCAAAAATCGTTCCCTCTTCGATGGTCAGCGACAGGTCATCCAGCGCGGGGGTCGCCGCGCCGGGGTAGTGTTTACTGAGATGCGAGAGTTTAATCATGCTGCGGGTCCGCTACCGGTATCACCGAGCCGTGATAGTTTTTACGGATGAAGTCGGCCACCTGTGGCGAGCGCAGATCTTTCGCCAGTTGCAGAATACGCGGATCTTTTGCCAGCGCTGGCGTGGTAACCAGCAGGTTGGCGTAAGGATTGTGGCTGGCAGACTCCAGTCCCAGCGCATCTTTCGCTGGCGTCAGTCCCGCCTCCAGCGCGTAATTGCCGTTGATGACCGCCGCATCGACATCATCCAGCGCCCGCGGCAGTTGCGGTGACTCGATCTCGATAATTTTGATCTGTTTCGGGTTGTCGCTGATATCTTTCGGTGTCACCAGCGTTGAACCCGCTTCGCCCTGCGCGCCAAGTTTAATCAGCCCTTTATCCTGCAACAGCCACAGCGCCCGGCTCAGGTTGGTGGTGTTATTGGGCACCGCAATGCTGGCTCCCTGCGGCAGGGCCGACAGGCTTTTCACTTTATGGGAGTAAATGCCCAGCGGCTCAATGTGCACGCTGGCCGCTACCGCGAAGGTTTTCCCCAGCGCTTTTTCCTGATCTTTCAGATAAGGCAGATGCTGGAAGTAGTTGGCGTCAACGTCACCGGACGCCAGCAGCTCGTTGGCATTAACGCCTCCGCTCAGCTCGACGATGTTAAAATCGAGTTTCGGATCGAGTGTTTTGACATATTCCAGAATTTCCGCGTGCGGCACCGGATCGGCGGCCACACGTAAAGGTGCCGCCTGTAAACTCTGTGCAATCAGTAAAGTCAGCCCGGCAAGGGCTAAAACGCGCTTTTTGATCATCATTTTTCTCTTAGGATTAGGAGTGTTGAAGTTGTTCGGGATAGAAACGCTGCGCGACTTCAGGATGGGAACGTAAGCGCCCTTTGAGGTAGTTCCAGCCGACTTCACGTAACAGCGGATTAAGCGGATCGCTGCTCGGTCCCTGTGCCTGTTGCGCCAGTGAAGGCGGCAGCTGATAGACCGGCACCACCGCATCAAGCTGTGCACCGAGGAAGAAGGCGATCGATAACCGCTCGCTGGACTGCTGAGGCGACACCACCCGATGTACGGTGGCACGCAGATAGCCGTTGGTGGCCAGCTCCAGCAGTTCACCGATATTCACCACAAAAGCGCCTGGCAACGGCGATGCGTCAATCCAGTGGTCAGGCGTGACCTCAACCTGCAATCCCGGCTGGTCGTCCTGCAACAGCAGCGTCAGGAAACCGGAATCTTTATGCGCACCCACGCCCTGGCGTGACTCGCCATCGGTGCGGCCGGGATAGCGGATCAGTTTGATATGCTCGTTGGGGTAGTCGCCATACAGATTGTCGAAGGCGTGACGCGGCAGATCCAGCGCCTCGGCAAAGGCCCGCAGCAGCTCCAGCGCAACCGCGGTCATCTCCTGCTGCCAGCGGGTCACCACCGTTTGCAACTCGGGCTGCGCGGCGGGCCACTGATTGGGTCCCTGCATCCGCTGCCAGGCGGGTGAATCGGCGGTCACCGGCAGAGCTTCGCGTTCTGCACCAATATCAAACTGTTCGCGGAAGTCAGGCTGGCTCCGGGTAATTTCCACACCGGCAAGGTTATAGCCGCGGAAATGGGGCGAATTGGCCATTTGTACCGATAATTTTTCCTGCTCGGGCAGCGCAAAAAAATCCCGGGCAACACGCTGTACCGCATTTAATAATTCAGCATCAATACCGTGATTAATTAAATAAAAGAAGCCGACATCACGTGCTGCCTGGCCTAATTTTTCCAGACACTGTTGTTGCTGCTGTTTATTACCGGACAATAACGCGAAATCAATTATCGGTAATTCTGACGGCGCTATCTTACTCATTATTGACACCCTGTTGGCATGGAATGAATTAACCTTGCCAGTTCACCGGGTGTTTAACTACCAACTAATCCTGCTATCGATATTCAGTCGGCGGGAATATCCCGATTATTCTTAAGCCGCTCAATTTTCAACGGTTATTCTGCCGGCCAGTGAACAAACTCCGGCGGCTGCCAGGCGGTAATAGCAGGCAGTGGTTGGCTATAAAGCGCGATATCGACAAAGCAGGTCTGGGCACTGCATCCCTGCCCCAGCCGTGAACTGCCACAATCGCGGGTCAGCACGTTGGGATTGCCGTGTTTATCCAGCGGCAGCTCGCCGTCCTGCTCCAGCGGGTCATACCAGGCACCGGTCGACATCTGCACGACGCCAGGCCGGATATCCCGCGTCAGATGGACGCCCGCCAGCACCGCTCCGCGCGCATTAAACACCTTCACGATGCTGTTTTCGCCAATGCCGCGCGGGCTGGCGTCATCCGGATGCATCCACAGCGGCTCGCGTCCGGCAATCTTAGTCTGCTGGCTAATGCGGCCATGATCGTACTGACTGTGCAGTCGGGTACGCGGCTGACTGGAGAGCAGATGCAACGGCCACTGCTGCTTCTCCTGCTGCTGTGCCTGATATTCATCCGGGTCCCACCAGGCGAAACCCGGCGCTTCGGCGTAACCGTAATCGGCGACCGTCTGCGAAAACAGCTCAATCCGGCCTGACGGGGTGGTTAGCGGTGCCGCTTCAGGATCGTCACGAAACGCCTGCAACAGCACCTGCGGCGTGTCAGGTAACGGATATTCCAGCTTGCCGCTCGCCCAGAACGTCTCGAAGTCGGGCAGCGTGATGCCCTGCTCTGCGGCGCGGGGTCGGGCCTGATCGTAGATTGCCGCTAACCATTGCCGTTCATCGCGTCCTTCGGTGAAGCGGTCAGCAAAGCCAAGCCGCTGCGCCAGGGCGGCAAAAATCGCATAGTCAGACTGCGATGCCGCCAGCGGTGCCAGATGCTGCGGCATGGCGATGATAAAACCGTCATTGCTGGCGCTGCCGATATCTTCGCGCTCCAGCGAGGTGGTGGCGGGCAACACAATATCGGCGAACTTTGCCTGCGCGGTCCAGAACTGCTCATGCACGATAATGGTCTCTGGCTGTTGCCAGGCGCGCACCAGCTTATTCAGGTCCTGATGGTGATGGAAAACGTTGCCGCCCGCCCAGTAAACCAGGCGGATATCGGGATAGGTCCGCTGCTGGCCATCAAACGCGTAGCCGCCGCCGGGGTTCAGCAGCATGTCAGCAATACGCGCCACCGGAATGTTCTGCTGCACCGGATTGTGACCGGCAGGTAGTCGCGGACCGGAAAACTGACGCCGTGCTGCCCCCGCCAGATTGGTCGAAGCATAGCCAAAACCCAGCCCGCCCCCCGGCGTACCAATCTGACCCAGCAGCGCGGCAGTGGCCACCGCCGCCCAGAAAGCCTGTTCGCCCTGCCGCGCACGCTGCACCGACCAGGCAATATTGATCATTGTTTTGCATTCCGCCATCTGCCGTGCCAGCTGGCGGATCTGCGCCGCCGGCAGGCCGGTCAGCGGCGCGGCCCATTCCGGCGATTTGACCACTCCATCCCGCGCGCCGCTCAGATAAGCGGCATAGTGATCGAATCCCACCGTGCAGCGGGCAACAAAGCGGGCGTCGTAACGGGATTCGGCAATCAATACCTGACCTATCGCCAGCAACAGGGCGGTATCGGAACCCGGTTGAATCGCCAGCCATTCCGCATCCGCTACCGCCGACAGATCGTTTCTGACCGGGCTGATATTGATAAAGCGGGTGCCGTTGCGGCGCAACGTGGTCAGCCAGTGCGCCAGCGCGTGATCGTTGGCTCCGCCGCCATTCACCTGAGCATTACGCAGTGGCAGCCCGCCGATGGCCACAAACAGCTCACAGTGCTGCGCCAGCACCGGCCAGTGAGTGTGCTGACGTTGCAGAGTGTCCAGATCGCCGAGGATATGCGGCAAGGTGCGTTCACCGGCGGCAATACTGTAAGTGTTGGTACTGGCAGTATAGCCACCAAAGCCGTTAAAAAAGCGATGCAGCTGACTCTGCGCATGATGAAAACGTCCGGCGCTCGACCAGCCATATGACCCGGCGTAAATCGCCTGATTGCCGTGCTGCTGTCGTACCCGTGCCAGCTCGTCCGCCACCAGCCGCAGCGCGTGATCCCAGCTCACCTCAACAAACGGCTCTTTGCCGCGCGACTGGCGCGACGCGGGCTTGCCCTGCAGATAACCCAGCCGCACCGCCGGATATTTTACCCGGCTGTTGCCTTGTACCGCCTCCGGCAGTGACTGGCCGATCAAAGAAGGATTACGATCCCACGCCACCGGTCTGACCGCCGTCAGCCGTCCCTGTTCGGTGGTGACGTGATAGGTGCCCCAGTGCATCACAGCTAAATCATTGTTTTTCATCGGCTACTCGCGGCGAATACGACGCGACAGGCGCGTCCCCAGGGTTTGTAACAGCTGAACGATAACGATCAGCACCAACGCGGTGGTGATGGTGGCAAAGGCATCAAAGCGCTGATAGCCGTAGGTGATGGCCAGATCCCCGATCCCGCCGCCGCCGACCGTTCCGGCCATAGCGGTAGCACCCAGCAATCCGATGGTGGCGGTGGTCAGGGCAAGCACCAGCGACGAGGCGGCTTCCGGCAGCATGAAGTACCAGATGGTCTGCAACGTGGTGGCCCCCATGGCGTTGGCGGATTCAAGAATGCCCTCATCCACCTCCAGCAGCGCGCTCTCCACCAGCCGCGAAATATAGGGCGCAATAAAAATCACCAGCGGCACGATCGCCCCGGCCGTGCCGATGGTGGTATTCACCAGCAGGCGCGTCAGCGGCAGAATAGTAATCAGCAGGATAATGAACGGCAGCGAACGGATAATGTTCACCAGCGGATTCAGTATCTGATGCACCAGCCGGTGCGGCATGATGCCACCGGGACGGCAAATCACCAGAATCACGCCGAGCGGCAGGCCGAGCAGCGCGCCAAACCCCAGCGATACGCTGACCATCACCAGAGTGTCCTGCAAGGCGATCAGAAACTGGTCGCCGGTCACCGCCGTTTCAAACAGATCAGACATGGCTGATTTTCACTCCTGTTTCCGTCAGAAAATCCTTCGCCGCCGCGATCTGCGCCGGTTCCCCGCTGAGCTGCACGATCATGAAGCCGAGGATGGTGCTCTGCACTTCGGACATATTGGCGAACAGGATGTTGACCTCCACCGCGTAGTGCCGGATCAGGCGATGAATAATCGGCTGCTGGGCGGTGCTGCCGACAAACTCCAGCCGCAGCGACTGCAGGTTCGGCTGCTGGCTCAGCAGCGCCAGCGTCTGCTGTGGCAGACGATCGTGGATCACTGACTGCACGAAACTGGCGCTGACCGGCTGTTGCGGATCGGCAAACACCGCCAGCACGTCGCCCTGTTCAGCAATCTGGCCCTGCGCCATCACCGCCACCCTGTTGCAAATCTTCTGCACCACCGACATTTCATGGGTAATCAGAACGATAGTGATGCCGTAACGCTGGTTGATCTCCTGTAACAGCAACAGGATCTGAACCGTGGTCTGCGGGTCCAGCGCTGAGGTGGCTTCGTCACACAGCAGGATCGCCGGGTTGGTTGCCAGCGCGCGAGCAATCCCGACGCGCTGCTTCTGGCCGCCGGAGAGTTCATCCGGGTAGCTGTGGGCTTTGTCACTCAGGTTGACGAACGCCAGCAGCTCGTCGACCCGTGCGCGAATAAAAGCCTTATCCCGTCCCTGTAAAATCAGCGGGATAGCCACATTGTGAAACACCGTTCTGGCATTCAGTAAATTGAAGTGCTGGAAGATCATGCCGATCTGCTTTTTAATCTGGATTAAGCGCGATTTACTGATGCCGTGCAGCGCTTCACCCTGCACCTCAACCGTGCCCACGGTCGGCGTTTCCAGATGATTAATCATTCGCAGCAGGGTACTTTTTCCCGCACCGCTGGTGCCAATGACGCCAAAAATATCCCCCTGATTAATGGTCAGGTTGATGTTATCCAGTGCCCGAACCTCAACGCCATTGCGCGAGAACGTTTTGCTCAGCTGGCGGAAGACAATAGCCGGCTGACTCATTTGAAATAGTCTGGCAGCAGATAGCCGCTATATTTTGGCTGGCTGACAATATACTGCCTGAATTCCGGGGAGTGATAACCGGCAATAATATCGCGGGCAAACGCCGCCTGTTTATTTTTACCGGCTACCGTCACCACGTTAATAAACTGGCTGGTCGGCGCTTCCAGCTTCAGCGCTGAACTCAGTTTCATGCCGCTTGATACGGCGAAATTTCCCTGAATCACGCCAAAATCGACGTCTGGCAGTGCGCGTACCTGCTGCGCGTTGTCCATCTCTTTCAGCACGATTTTATACGGATTGTCGCTGATATTTTTCTGTGAAAAGGTCGCTGCGTCACTGTCAGGGCTGATCTTCAGCCAGCCGATGCTCTGCAACAGCAGCGCCGCGCGATATTCATTAGAGGGCTGATTAGGCACCGAGACGGTGGTGCCCGGCGTCGGGGTTGGCAGCTGTTTAACCCGTTCAGAATAGAGCCCCATCGGCGGAGTCGGCACCTGAACAATGCCGACGTTATCTATGCCGAGCCGGTCATTCACCGATTTGAGATAGACCGGATGCTGCATGATATTGGCGTCAATCGACCCGCGGTGTACCGCGTCATTAACCTGAATACCATCGCTGAAATCTTTATATTTGATTTTATATCCCTGCTTAATTAACCAGGGCGCGACACCCTGTTCAAACTGCTCTTTATACGGTCCGGGATTAAAGCCAATCCGAATCACTTTCTCTTCGGCTGCCTGGGCGGCAGAAATTAACGTTACGGCGGCGGCCAGTAAATAAAGCGTTCCCTTAACACTGATGCGCATAAAAAAACCTTCTTCATTATTGTGAGAAAAATCGATTTAATCACAGCCGCGATAACCAGGAATAGTTAAAATCCGCCCGTCGCTTTGGCTTTTTTATGCTAACGATAGTTGCCTGCTGGAAATTCATTTAACGGCAATCGATAGCGTTATTTCTGCTAAATATTGATCACCCGGCTGTGTCATGCTCTGCCGCTTAGCAGGCGATTTTCGGGGACATTATGGCGGAGTTTGCAGCATCAGAACTGGTAGCAGGGCTGGAGGAAAACCTTTTCAGCCGGTTAGAAAAGCAGGCAGCGCAGGTGGATGATCCGCGCCTGCCGTTAATCGATCTCTCGTCAGGCAGCCCGCGTCAGCCGACGCCGCCCGCGATAATTGACTCACTGCAGACGGCAGTGACGCAGCCTGATAATCATGAATATCCCTCTTTCTGGGGCAAACCGGCGCTGCGTCAGGCTATTGCCGCCTTTTATCAGCGCCAGTATGGCGTGACGCTCGATGCTGAAAGCGAAGTCGCGGTATTTCAGGGGGCGCACATTGCGGTCACCGGCCTGCCGCGCGCCCTGCTGAACCCGGGCCAGGTACTGATTTCAACCGATCCCTGCTATCCACTTTATCGCTCTGCGGCGCGCCAGGCGAATGCCGACTTTTATGGCATTCCGCTGGAGGAACGCAACGCTTTTCTGCCCGATTTCAGCCGCATTCCGCCTCAGATAGCGGCCCGTGCCGGACTGCTGCTGCTTAATTATCCACATAACCCGACCGGTGCGCTGGCGACGCCCGACCTGTTTGCTGATGCGCTGGCGTTCGCCCGTCAGCATCACGTTCCGCTGGTGCACGACTTCGCCTATGCCACCGTCGGCAGTCAGCGCGGCGAGCAGCCGATCAGCCTGCTGGCCCAACCCGACGCCAAAGCCTGGGGAGTGGAAGTTTATACCCTGTCGAAAAGCTTTCTGATGGCGGGCTGGCGGGTCGGCTTTGCGGTCGGTAATGCCTCGATTATTGCGGCGTTTAAAAAGCTGCACACCCACAGTTACAGCACGGTATTTGGCGCAGTGCAGGATGCGGCCATCACCGCACTGGGACTGCCGTCTGAACAGATCGCGCAGCTGGCCGAATGCTGGCATCAGCGGCGGGTGCAGGTGCTGGCTAAACTGGCCGCCCTGCACTGGCCGGTACGCGCCGCGCAGGGCACCTTTTTCCTCTGGCTGGCGGCCCCGCCAGGCATGACCGGCAAGCAGTTTGCCGCCCTGCTACTGGAGCAGGCGCATCTGCTGGTTGCGCCTGGCGAAGGATTTGGCCCGGCAGGTCAGCACTATATTCGCATCAGCCTGACGGCAGAGACGGATTTAATTATGCGTGCCCTCGATCGCATCGCAGCGCTGAAATTATTTGGCTGACGCGAGCCGCAATAATAATAATCAGCGCCAGCCATTCTGATAATAAATTCTCCAATCAGGTAACAAAATATTGATAAGCGTAAGAACCGATGAACAAGCGCAGCGTGCTGCATTTGTCAAGAATTGCGGTTATTTCCCCCGAAAACTTGCAATAACTTACAATAATGGTCTAAGGTTTGGCGGCTGCGGTTACTTGCCGCTTCACTTAAATATTATTCGGCTTCTTATAGCTTTCATTTCCACGGTTTCTTCTGAACATTATTTTGCGGCTGCGAAAGCTATAAGACTCCTTCATTGAAGCACTTGAGGAGAATATGGACACCAGAAACTCATCGTCTGAACATCCAAAGAAGCACTTCTGGAACAGGAAGCAAAAAGAGCTGACTGTTGATGACATTACCGTGATCGATAACGACATGCTGAAGCGTGCCGTTGGCGCTGCCGCGCTGGGTAATGCGATGGAGTGGTTTGATTTTGGCGTGTACAGCTATCTCGCCGTGATTATCGGCAAAGTTTTCTTCCCGGATGCCAATAACGCGGTTCAGCTGATCGCGACCTTTGGTACCTTTGCTGCCGCCTTCCTGGTGCGCCCGATTGGGGGTCTTGTGTTCGGTCCGCTTGGCGACCGAATCGGCCGACAAAAAGTGCTGGCGATGACCATGATTATGATGTCGATCGGCACCTTCTGTATCGGGCTGATCCCGGCGTATTCGTCGATAGGGATCATGGCTCCGATCCTGTTGCTGGTGGCGCGTCTGATTCAGGGCTTCTCCACCGGCGGTGAATATGGCGGTGCGGCAACCTTTATCGCCGAATACTCCACCGATAAACGCCGTGGCTTTATGGGCAGCTTCCTTGAGTTTGGCACCATCGGCGGTTACCTGCTGGGCGCCAGCCTGGTGACGGTGATGACGACCCTGATGTCGAATGACGCGATGATGTCATGGGGCTGGCGCGTACCGTTCTTTATCGCCGCGCCACTCGGCCTGTTTGGGCTGTATGTCCGTCTGAAACTGGAAGAGACGCCGGCATTCCAGCAGCACATGGAAAAACAGGAGGCGCTGGAGCAGAGCAAGCCGCGTCTGACGCTGATGCAGATGCTGAGCAAATACCGCGCACCGATGCTGAAATGTATTGGCCTGGTGCTGCTGTTTAACGTCTCCAACTACATGCTGACCTCCTACATGCCGAGCTATCTGACCGGCGTGCTGGGCCTGCCTGAACTGAGCGGCCTGCTGCTGGTGATGGTGGCGATGTTTGTGATGATGCCGCTGACGCTGCTGTGGGGTCGCTGGACGGACCGCATCGGACGTCGTCCGGTGATTGGTTTTGGCGCGGTCGGTCTGATTCTGCTGGCGATCCCCAGCTTTATGCTGATCGGTTCCGGCAATATGTGGGCGGTATTCGGCGGACTGCTGATTCTGGGCGTGTTGCACACCTGCTTTAGCGGCACTATGCCCTCTACCCTGCCAGCGCTGTTTACCACTGACATTCGCTATAGCGCACTGGCGATCGGTTTCAACCTGTCAGTCTCGCTGTTCGGTGGCACCACGCCGCTGATCACCGCCTGGCTGGTGGATACCACCAAAAACAACATGATGCCCGCTTATTACATGATGGGTGCCGGCGTGATTGGTCTGATTACTATCCTCACGGTGCATGAAACCGCCCGCCAGCCGCTGACCGGTTCGTCACCCGCAGTGGCAACCAAAGCGGAAGCGCAGCGCCTGATTGATAAGCTGCGTAAACGCTCTAAGCCCACAGCGGCACCGGCTAAATAACCTGATCCACACCCTGCTTTTGCAGGGTGTTTTTTTATCTGTCGTCCGTTACTTTCCCGCCGGATTCAGCTGCCTGAACCGTGCCACTTTAGCCCGGTTTCCGCACAGCGCCATGCTACACCAGCGACGACGATGCGCTTTGGTACGATCGTAAAACCACAGGATACAGGCCGGATGTTCGCAGGCCCGTATCCGGCTCATCTCTTCCCCGGTCAGCAACATCGCGGCCTGTTCCGCGACCTGCCCCAGCCGCTGCGCCGCAGTGTGATCCGCATAGACCCGCCGCAGTTGTAGCGCACCGTTATCGTCATTAACCAGCTGCAGATGGCTGTCCGCCTCGCTGAGATAAGCATTGAGCGCCTGCGGATCAACGGCAGCGCCCGCTTTACGCTGCTGCACCGCATCACGAATAATCTGCCGTAACTGCCGCGCCGCCTGCAACAGCGCGCCCACTTCATAGCGGCCGTGGGGCGTATCCGGTGCCAGCCTGGCCTGCTGTAGCCACGCCTCAACATCGCCATCGGTTTGCCAGAAATCGTGCGGCTGGCCGTCAACTAACGCCAGCGTATTGATGAAATCCAGCGCCGGATGATCGGCCAGAAACCACGGGCCCTGCGGGTTGATTGATTGTTTGTTCGCCATCTTTTTGTCCTGTGCCGACACCCTTATCTGCGCTTAATGTAACCGATAAAATCACCTTTGAACAGTTACCATGGCTTTTTATAACCTCTTAAATATGTCTTTACTGGTTACATAACTGGCGCATAATGATCTTCAGGTAACCACTAAAATCCATTTTAACAGTTACAGGAGCAGACTATGTCGATTCAACCGCACCCGATCTCATACCGTTATCAGCAGGCCGACGGCGTTAATATTTTTTATCGTGAAGCGGGTGATCCCGCGTTGCCTGTCCTGTTGTTGCTGCACGGCTTCCCCACTTCCTCCCATCAGTTCCGCGATTTGATTCCACTGCTGGCCGATAAATTCCACATTATCGCCCCTGATTTGCCCGGCTTCGGCTTTACCGACGTTCCTGCGGAACGCAATTATCAATGGACCTTTGATGCCTTCGGCCAGACGCTGACTGCCCTGGTGGATGCTCTGGGGCTGGAACGGTATGCGATGTATGTGTTCGATTACGGTGCGCCTGCCGGGCTGCGACTGGCGCTGGCCTATCCGGAACGCGTCAGTGGGCTGATTTCACAAAACGGCAATGCTTATCTTGAGGGATTGGGTGACGCCTGGGCACCGGTGCGGGCTTACTGGGACAATCCGAGTGAAGCAAATGGCAAGGTGATCCGCGACGCCATCCTGACGCCGGAAGGCATTAAGTAGCAATATTTGCATGGCGTCAGCGATCCTCAGCTGATCGCACCGGAGAGCTATACCCTCGACACACTGTTGATGGATCGCCCCGGCAATAAAGCGATTCAGCTGGCGCTGTTTCTGGATTACGCCAGTAATCTGAAGCTCTATCCCGCCTTTCAGGCCTTCTTCCGTCAGCAGCAGCCGCCCACGCTGGTGATATGGGGCAAGCACGATCCGTTTTTCATTCCGCCTGGCGCGGCGGCCTGGCAACGGGATAATCCGCAGGCAGTGGTTGAGATGCTGGAGAGCGGCCATTTTGCGCTGGAAACCCATACGGCTTACATCGCTCAGCGCATCCGCGAGATGTTCAGCGCCGAGTGACCGCCGCTGTTCCCGCAGGGCTGATACGCCTGCGGGAACAGCTTCACGCCGGATTATTCATTACTGAAACGACCCACGGTACTGGCCGCGCCCAGCGCGTGTCCCTTGAGCTGGCTCAACAATTCCGTCTGGGTTAATCCCGCTTTTAACTGCCCCGCCGGCAGATCGGTAGCGATCAACACAAAATTGTAGTGGTGCAGACCGCTGCCAGCCGGTGGACACGGCCCATAATAGTGAGCGGTGCCGGGGGTGTTTTTGCCGCCGGTATAGCCTTTGCCCTGCGTCAGCTCGCCCTGCGCAAAGGCGCTGCGCGTCGGTGCGATGTTATACGCCACCATATGTGTCACCCCCAGCCCTTTGGCACCGACCGGATCGGTGATCAGCAGCGCCAGACTGCGGGTGCCGGCGGGTAAGGCAGACCAGTTAAGTTGCGGTGAGATATTTTCGCCGGTGCAGGCCGGATTACTTTTATTAGCACCGGCAAATTTTTTATCCAGTAGCGCATTATCGCTGAAGTCGCTGGATTGCAGGGTAAACACGGATGCTGCCAGGGTGGTTGCAGGCAGTGTCGCCAGTATCATTGCACAGAGTAATTTCTTCACCAGCCACTCCTTTACAGGGTCATTATCAGGGTAAATTGCGGCAGATTAACGGTCTGCTGCCGAATGCTGCCTGTTAAATATAACTGTTTTGCACGATTTAACGGTTTTTAACCCGCTATCTACCCGAATAACTGCTCGCCTCAGCGCTACGTTGTCCTTTGACGCGTTAATCGTTATAAGTTAACGCTTATGATCCCTCATCAGTGACCGTGCGCAGCAGGGTCACCAGAAAGCAGACCTTATGCAGATCGAAGACCTTCGGATTTATGTCGCCGTCATTCATGCCGGTAATTTTACCGCCGCGGCTGACCAGTTGATGTTATCGAAGCAGTATGTAAGCCGTCGGATGGCCGCGCTGGAAGCGTCGCTTGGCGCACGACTGCTGGTTCGCAACACCCGCAAACTGTCGGTGACCGATGCCGGTTCGCTGTTTGCTCAGCACGCCCAGCGCATTCTCGATGACATTCAGGAAGCGGAGCTGGCGGTATCGGAACAGCGTCAGATCCTGCGCGGCAGTTTTCGTATCAACCTGCCGATGTCATTCGGTATGAATCATCTTTCGCCGCTGATCGCCGAGTTTCTCAGTCAGCATCCGGCGCTGCAGTTCCAGATTGAACTGGCCGATCGCTATGTCGATGTGATTGGCGAAGGGGTGGATATGGCGATCCGCATCGGCGCGCTGGCCGACTCCACGCTGATTGCCCGTCCGTTAGGCGAACTGAAACGGGTCATTTGTGGCAGCCCGGCCTATTTAGCCCGGGCCGGAACGCCACAACAGCCGGACGAATTGCTGCAACATGCCTGTCTGCGCTATGGCCGTGAAGGTCAGAATGGCTGGGAGTTGCAGGTCAGCGGCAAACGAAAACTGCTGGCGGTACAGGGACCGATGGTGAGCAATAACGGTGAAGTATTACGTGACGCGGCGCTGGCGGGCCTGGGGCTGGTGCTGCTGCCGGAATTTATCGTCGGTCCGGCGCTGCAGCGTGGTGAACTGGTGACGGTGCTGGACTCTTTTCATCCGCCATCGCTAGCGCTGAATGCGGTTTACCCGCAGCACCGTCAGCGCAGCGAAGTAAACCGTCAGTTTCTGGCCTTTTTACAGGCGCGATTACTTACTTAACCGCGCCTGTCGCGTTAACCGTTACTCAGAGCGGCAAACACCCGCGCCACCGCCACCGCACCCGGATCGGGCACGCCGTTGAGGTTATCGCTGTTGAGATAGGAAGACCGTCCCGCTTTGGCCTGACCCATGCTGGCAGTGGCTTCACTGCCCTGCTGCGCCGCTTCCGCCACCTCCGCCAGTGATTTGCCGGCAACCATCGCCTCGATAGCCGGTTGCAGCGCATCGATCAGGGTACGATCGCCCAGCTGCGCGCCGCCATACTGCTTCATTTTTTCCAGTCCCTGTTGCAGGGCGGAGGGCAGCGCCTCGCCCGCGGCCAGTTGCTGCGCGGCGGCAGTAAAGAAGATCGCCATCAGCACGCCGCTGGAACCGCCCATCACCGTCGCCAGACGTTCACCGGTGACCGCCAGCAGATCGGGTAACGCGTTGAGCGGTAGCTGGTTGTCGGCACATTCGCGCTGGATCTGACGGGCACCGGCGGCGAAAGTCGATCCGGTATCACCGTCGCCCACCTGCGCATCCAGCTGGTTCAGCTCACTTTCACAGGCGATCAGGGTTTCGCACAGAATATTCACTATGCGGGCGACCGCCGGGTTTTCCGACGGCGTGGCCGGATGTTCCGTCACCTGCTTTTTGGCTGTCACCGGCTGCAACGCGCTCAGCCTGACGGCGTTAACCCAGCCGGTGACTTCGACCGGCGCGCAAATCGCCTGTTCAAACAGCGGGGTCAGGATCATGCTGGTCACCGAGAAACCTTTCATATCCAGTGCCGTCATCAGCGGTGCAGGCCCGATCAGATAGTTGACCTGCTGGCTCAGCGGCGAGGCGATCAGATCGCGGGTCACCAGACTCATCTCCAGCGCCGACATGCCGCCCAGATTGTTCACCAGCAGCGCCCGTGGCTGCTGCGCATCGCCCTTCTGCATCACTTTTTCCAGCAGATGCTGGACGATTTGCTCGCTGTTCTGGGTTTTCAGCACGTCCACGCCCGGTTCACCGTGGATACCCAGCCCCATTTCGACACTGCCTTCCGGCACCCGCTGTGCCGTCTGCTCATCAGGCAGATGACAGCTCGACAGCGCGACGCCCATGGTCGAGATCGCCTGGCTGGCCGATTCAGCCGCCCCGGTCACCGCCGCCAGATCGTCACCGCGTTCGGCGACAAAACCCGCTACTTTGTGCACCAGCAGCGTACCGGCCACGCCGCGCGGCTGCGGATTCTCCGGCAGCGCGACATCATCGCCCACAATGACCATATTGACCTTAAAGCCGGCCTTGCGCGCTTTCTCCGCCGCCAGACCAAAGTTGAGCCGATCACCGGTGTAATTTTTGACGATTAACAGACAGCCCGCCTCTCCGGTGAGATTAATGATGGCGTTATAAACCGCATCGACGCTGGGCGAGGCAAACACATCGCCGCAGACCGCTGCCGTCAGCATACCTTTACCGATAAACCCGACGTGCGCCGGCTCATGGCCCGATCCGCCGCCGGAAATCAGCGCGACCTGCTGCTTTTTCCAGTCCTTACGCATCACGATACGGATGCGTGGCGCAACCGCCAGCCGCACCAGATTTTCCCACGGACTGGCATAGATCATGCCATCCAGCGCGCTGTCGACAAGGTCATCCTTTTTGTTCATTACGAACCGGGTCATGTTTTTTCCTCTTCTGAATGGGTCAGTTTGCTCATCAGGAAGTGTTGCACAGCAATCGGCGCTGTGGGGAATTTCGCCCTCTGACAGACAGAAATCAGACAGTTCGGCTGTCAACCGCCCGGCCTGCATCGAGTGAGGTTACAGATTACACAGACTGGCACACTGGACGATTCCGGCACTGGCATCAAGCTGGCTGGCGGAACTGCAGGGTACGGTGACTGCAACATGACTGCCGCATGATGCAGGCAGTGAAAGGGTATATTATTGCTCCGCGCGGTTTAGCCGGACCTGCTGTTTCGCCAGGGCACCAGCAGGGTGATCAACCGCTGCCCGCAACGCCTGAGCTGCTTTCATCCCTGCCGGTTTCAGGCTGAAATCGCCCATTAATCACGCCTACGTCCACCCACAAAACATCAGCTACAGCATGCAGTTACTTTAGATTTTTAACAGCGTTCGACTTGATCTGGATCACAAAAATCCGCATCATGCGCAGCGAAAACCTTAATGACGCCGCGGAGATATCAATGACACTGTACCAGGGTATGCTAATTTTTTATGCCGTTGTTGCATTGGTCGCTACGCTGATCACCTTCTTTATCGCTAAAGATAAGCTGAGCATTAAGCTGCTGAGTGCATTTTTAGTCGGCGCTACCTGGCCGATGAGTTTCCCGGTCGCACTGATGTTTGCCCTGTTTTAATTGACAATTTCGCCTTTCCCACCACACTCAGGTAATACGCCTCTGGCCGGCTAAACGTGGCCACCGACGTTTGTTTGCTCATGATAATCCCAACAAGGAGCGGATATGCGTTTTCTCAGCCTGATCATTGTGGTCACTGCCTTAACTGCCTGCAGCTCACCGTGGGGCAGCGAAAAACCGGTTCCTGCCGGTGAAACCCGCCAGCAAACCTGCCCGCCCGGTACCAATCCCAGTCAAAACGACTGCGGCCACTTCCCGGAACCTGAATTTCACTGAAGCGCTACGCCGCCACCTGCTGCGTCACAATAGCCTGCAGGTGGCTTAAAGCGTGACGGCGCAAATATGAATTGATAACAAGGCTTTACACTTCACAGCGTGGTCAGTAGAGTAACGCCCAGACATCAAATCTGATGCGTAAGCGTTAACGTCAACCAACGCCCCCGCAGCACTGCTGCCTGTGATGATCATTCTGATGACCCCTGTTCAACATCCTGCAAAATCTCATTCGCGGTTTTCTGGCACCGCTTTTTTTCTGTTTGTACTGCTGCTTACCGCAGCCAACCTGCGCGCACCGATCACCGCCGTTGGCCCGGTACTGCAGGATATCCGCCTGACGTTCGGCCTCAGTGCCGGTCAGGCGGGCCTGTTTAACTTCATTCCGCTGATGCTGTTTGCCCTGCTGGCACCGCTGGCAGCCTGGCTGGGCAATCGGATCGGGCTGGAGCGCAGCCTGTGGGGCGCGTTGTGCCTGATTACCCTGGGCTCGCTGCTGCGCTGGCTACCTGCCGAAGCGGCGTTATGGGGCGGAACCCTGCTGCTGAGTGCCGGCATCGCAGCGGCCAATGTGCTGCTTCCGCCGCTGATAAAGCGCGACTTCACCGCCCAGACCGCCAAATATATCGGTCTCTATGCTGCCACGATGTCGATTACCGCCAGCCTGGCCTCAGGCGTTGCGGTGCCGCTCAGCCAGCTGTCACCGGCGGGCTGGCGTCTGTCGCTGGTGGTCTGGGCGCTGCCGGGGCTGATAGCGCTGATTGCCTGGCTGCCACTGTTACGCCGTCACGTCACCACGCTGCCGACCTCGTCAGAGACGGTCGCGCATCGTCATCCCTGGCGGTCGCCCGGCGGCTGGCAGATTGCGCTGTTCATGGCGCTGCAATCGCTGGCATTCTATACCCTGATTGACTGGTTCACGCTGTATGCCCAGGCCAGTGGCTTTAGTCAGGCGGCCGCTGGCTGGTTGCTGTTCTGGTATCAGGCGATAGCGATCGTCGCCAACCTCGGCTGTATGGTGGCGCTGAAGCGGGTGAAAGATGCCCGGCTGACCGCCTTTATCGCCTCTGGCGCCATTTTCCTCGGCATGCTTGGCCTGCTGATGTTGCCACAGGCGGCGTTCGCATGGCTGACGCTGGCCGGTCTGGGCGCAGGTGCCTCGCTGGTACTTTGCCTGTCGTTGTTTAATCTGCGGGCCAGCAACCATCGTCAGGCCTCTCAGTTATCGGGGATGGCTCAGTGTGTCGGTTATGCGCTGGCGGCGCTCGGCCCGCTGTTTTTTGGCGTGCTGCATGATTACAGCGGTAACTGGACCTTACCGTTCACGGTGCTGACCGGACTGAGCCTGCTGCAGATGCTGCTGGCACCGCTGGCCGCGCAGTCAAAGCCCATCAGCTGACTCTGCGGTTCTGCATGGCTCACAATGGCAGTAAATTAGCCTTGATTCACTGGCCGCTGACACGCATCATCCGGCCAGTTTTCATTAACGGGAGAAGCGTGCGTGTCCGAACTGAGTAATGAGCTGCTGCAGGAGGTGCTGGACCAGGTACGTCCTCTGGTGCATCAGGGAAAAGTAGCCGATTACATTCCGGCGCTGGCGGAAGTCGCCGCCGATCATTTAGGCATTGCCGTCTGTCTGCGCGACGGCACGTTGTATCAGGCGGGCGATGCCGAAACGCGCTTTTCGATTCAGTCGATCTCCAAAGCCCTGTCGCTGACGGTGGCGCTGACCCGCTATGACGACAGTGAAATCTGGCAACGGGTCGGCAAAGAACCTTCGGGTCAGCCGTTTAACTCGCTGGTGCAGCTGGAGCTGGAACAGGGCAAGCCGCGTAATCCGTTTATCAACGCCGGTGCGCTGGTGATTTGCGACCTGCTGGAAACGCGCCTGACCGCCCCGCGTCAGCGGATGCTGGAGATTGTGCGTCAGCTCAGTCAGCAGCCCGATATCAATTATGACCGCCACGTCGCCCGTTCTGAGTTTGAGCATTCCGCCCGCAACGCCGCCATCGCCTGGCTGATGAAATCGTTTGGCAACTTTGATAACGACGTCACCAGCGTGATGCAGACCTATTTCCACTACTGCTCGCTGTCGATGAACTGTATTGAGCTGGCGCACAGTTTCGTCTATCTGGCGAACCAGGGGCTGACGCTGGATGGCAGCCGGATGATTACGCCGCGTCAGGCGCGGCAGATTAACGCGCTGATGATCACCAGCGGCATGTATGACGGTGCGGGTGAGTTTGCCTGGCGCGTCGGGATGCCCGCCAAGTCGGGGGTTGGCGGTGGGATTATTGCGGTGATCCCCGGCGAAATGAGCATTGCGGTCTGGTCGCCGGGGCTGGACAGCGCGGGTAATTCACTGGCCGGTACCGCCGCGCTGGAGTGTCTGACCGATAAACTGGGCCGCTCAATTTTCTGAGTCAGCTCACCACATTGATCGGCTGGCCGTGGCGAAAGGCAGTGAGATTAGCGGTAATGCCCTCGATCAGATTATGCACCCCACTCTGACTGGCCCAGGCGATATGCGGCGTGAGCAGCAGATTCGCCAGGCCGGGTTGCAGCAGCGGATTGTCGACGGCCGGGGGTTCGCTGCTCAGGACGTCGAGCGCTGCCCCGCCGATCTGGCCCTGCTGCAACGCCATAGCGAGATCCGCTTCATGAATCAGCCCGCCGCGTGCGGTATTGATCAACAGCGCCTGCGGCTTCATTTTACTCAGCGCCTCGCGGTCAATCATCTGTCGGGTCTGCTCACTCAGGGGACAATGCAGCGAGATGATATCGCTGCTGGCCAGCATCTGCTCAAAACTGACGTAGCCGTCACGCAGCGTCGTGCTGCCTTTGCGCTCGGCATACTGCACCTTCATGCCTAACGCCTGCGCCAGTTTTGCTACCGCCTGACCAATATCGCCTTTGCCGACAATACCCAGCGTCGCACCGCCAATATCCTGAATCGGCTGACGATGAAGGCAAAAATGTTGCGCTTCTGGCCACGCCGCCCGGGTCGTGCTGGCGTAATCGGGTAGCTGACGCCGCAGGGCAAAAATCGCGGCAATGACCCCTTCCGACACGCTCTGGGTTGAATAACCCGGCACGTTGCTCACCACAATGCCACGCGCCCGACAGGCATCCAGATCGATACAGTCGTAGCCGGTTGCGGCAACACAGATAAAGCGCAGCGCCGGCAGTTGCTCAAGCGTGGCCGCCCGCAGGGGCACTTTATTGGTGATCGCTACGGTGGCGTCTTTCAGCGCGCTTACGATGGCGTCTTCCGCCGTCTGTTCCCGCACCTGCCAGTCTGTGCAGCCCGGCAGCGCAGGCAACGGAACCGGTAACGTAGCCCCATCCAGCATTACAATTTTCATTTTTCATCCTTTTTGACAGCAATAAACGCAGCCGACCCGCTTCTGGCGCGCAACAATGTTAGCCTTATGTATTTCCAGAGTAACAAACAGGTTAAATGACAGCAGAATTAAAGTGAATATGTTCAAACTGTGCGAATTTTTTCAGAATTTATGCCACTTTCTTTAACCCTTTTATCCCCTTCGCGTTACACTGCCGCCCTGAATTCTGACCTATTATTCTGATGTAAATCATGCGAACACCTGCCGACAGACAACGACTCACCGCCAGTATTGCGATCCTGGCCGTGCTGCTGTTGTTTGTTGCGCCGATGGTGTCAAAAAATCTGGCGGAACATCACGCCAGCCTGCAGCGCCTCTCCGCCATCAGCGGCGATAGGGTGATGATGGACCATCACGGTGAGATGGCGATGATGGATCATCACAGCGACATGCCGATGGCCGGCCATGAGATGATGGCGCCTGGTTTCGCCTGCGGCTACTGCGATTTACTGATTCATGTGCCGCTGATGTTATGGGTGTTTATCCCGTTCATCTGGTGGATGTGCCTGATCTCCCGGGCACCACCTCCGCCCGCAACGGCTCCACCGCGGCGGCGACGCTCTCTGCGCACCCACCGTCCGCGTGCGCCCCCGCTACTGGCGTAAACCTCACTGTTTTTTGACCTGTACTTCTTACGCGTTACGGCGTCAGAAGCTTTGTCCTGTCTTTTGAAAAGTGTGGAATGCTATGTCCTCTTCTCAGGAAATGACCCCTGCACCGCGCGGCGCGGTGTTAAATCTGTTTCGCCGCCTGCATTTTTATATTGGCCTGTTTATTGCGCCGTTTATTTTTGTCGCCGCGCTGACCGGTACCCTCTACGTTCTGACGCCGCAGATTGAGCAGGCGATCTACCATGATGCCTTAACCACTGACGCGCAGGGCGTGGCGAAACCGCTATCGGCGCAGATCGCCGCAGCCCGCCAGCGTGCCGGTGAAAACGCACGTATCTATGCCGTTCGTCCGGCACCGGGTCCGCAGGATACCACCCGGGTGCAGTTCTCCGGGCGCGACCTCGGCCCGTCAGAATCGCGTTCACTGTTTATCGATCCCTATACCCTGCAGGTGAAGGGTGACATGACGGTTTACGGCACCAGCGGCGTATTGCCGCTGCGGATGTGGCTCGACCAATTGCACCGCGGCTTGCTGTTAGGCGATTTCGGTCGCAACTACAGCGAACTGGCCGCCTCCTGGCTGTGGGTGGCGGCACTCGGCGGCGTGGTGTTATGGCTCGGCACCCGGCCACGCCGTTCCGCAAGAAAACCGCGCCGTGGTTTTACCGCTCTGCGTCACTGGCACGTTATGCTGGGGCTGGTGCTGGCGGTCGGGCTGGTGTTCTTTTCGGTTACCGGACTGACCTGGTCACAGTGGGCGGGCAATAATATTGAGAAAATGCGCAGCGATCTCGGCTGGATGACGCCGCAGGTCAATACTGCGCTGAACGGTGACGCACCGGCGGCACCGGCCGATCCGCATGCTGACCATCGTGGCAACGGTGAAGGCATGACCATGGGCGATATGGCGATGCCGGCCCGAAAAGCCGCGCCCGCGCTGCCAAATCAGCCGGACGGCAACTGGGATCGCGCCCTCGACGCCGCGCGTCAGGCCGGTCTGCATGCTGACAAGCTGGAGTTACGTCAGCCGAAAACCCCCAATCAGGCGTGGACCATCTCTGAGATTGATCGCAGCTGGCCGAGCCAGGTCGATGCTGTCTCGATTAATCCCAACGATTTTTGCCTGGTCGATCGGGTGGAGTTCGCCCATTTCCCACTGGTGGCAAAACTGACCCGCTGGGGCGTAGATGCGCATATGGGCGTGCTGTTTGGCCTGCCTAACCAGCTGATTCTGGCGCTGTTTGGTTTCGGTCTGTGCGCAATGATCGTGCTGGGCTACCGCATGTGGTGGATACGCCGTCCCGCGGTGCCGCAACTCAGCCCGTCGCAAACGCTGTTGTCAGCCTGGCTGGCGCTGCCGCGTTACGGTCAGGGAGTCAGTCTGATCGTGGTGCTGGCGCTGGGCTATGCCTTGCCGCTGATGGGGATTAGCCTGCTGGTGCTGGTGCTGCTTGATATTCAGCGCTGGCGCAGTGCGCAACGCAGCGCGCAACGGCGTGTCGATACCGCGCCGGATAAACAGTCTCCGCTGGCGATTATTCAGGCGCGCTTCGCCGTCAAACGCAAAGAGATGCGCTATTTCCTGCGCAGCGTGACGGTGCTGGCGCTGATTGTGATCACCGTGATGGCAAATGCGATGATCGGCGGAGTGATCGATCAGTATCAGATTCCGTTCAGCAGCTGGTCGCTGACCATGTACATCACCCAGGCGATGATGATCCTGCTCTACTCGACGGTATTTACCGGCCTGTTATCCATTCCGCTGTGGTATTTCTTCCTTGGCGAAAGCGACGAACAAGGCAAGTAAGCGTCCTGCCTGCCCTCCCGGCAGGCAGCTTGTTATTCAAATTAACTGACGAGGCCCGGCAAAACTGCCGGCTTCTCATTCCCTGCGTAAGAGTTATCATCGTCATTATTGACCCCTTGATGAAAGAGCGAATCATGAACATCGTGCGAGCGAATCCTGAACAACTGTTTGAGTACGGTCCGTTTACCGTACGCCGCCAGCGGCCAGGCGAGGCCTTAAGCCCGCTGGTCAGCGTTGACCTGATGACGCTGAAACTCGATGCACGCATTCCAATGCAGCAACATCGTGATGAAGAGGTCTTTACCTATCTGTGGCGCGGTTCAATGCGCCATCAGGACAGCAACGGCGAAAGCACCTCACTCTCCGCGAAACGGGTGATGCTGGTGAACGCCGGTGAGGGCGTGCAGTATGAAGAGTCGGTTCCGCTGTATGAAGCAGAACTGTTGCAGGCGGTGATCCGGCCGGCTCAGCGCGGCGGTGAAGGCATGACGCAAGTGCTGGAACGTGACCAGGGCATTATGGCTAACGGCTGGACCGAACTGGCGGGGCCGGAAACCTCCGATGCGCCGCTGGAACTGCGGCAGGATGCCTATATCTATGACGCCCTGCTGGAGCGCGGTCATACGCTTGAGGTGCCGTCGCTGCCCGGTTTTGTCGCTTACATTACCGTGCTGGAAGGCGTGATTCGGATCGGTGAGGAGCGGCTGTCGCGCGGTGACGCGGTGAGCGGCGTGGACGAGAACATGGAAATTGTCGGCGATCGCGACGCCAATCTGATCTGCTTCCTGCTCAAACCTGACAGCGCGGCATAACAAAGCGCGGGAACCTTTCCCGCGCTATTTATTTTCGGCTCTGTCCGGTCTGCTATTGCGGCTGTTGCTGCTGCATCGCCTTAACCCGCTTAAACGCATGCTTAAACTGGCGAACATCATCGCGTAGCCAGTGACGCTGGGTCAGGGGCGCGTCATCCAGTGCCTGCGGCAACGGCACGCCGGCCAGCGATCCGCGACAGCAAAACGCACGCGCCAGCGCAGGCGTTTCGATGCCGATATACTGCGCAAATTCAGGTAATGTCATTAATGCTGTACTCATTTCCAACCTCCTGAACAACAAATCAGCCTGCATTCTCGGTCCATTTCTTACCGGCATTTATTGATCTGAAACAAGGATGTGTTACTAATCATCTGCCTGCCAATGAAAACAGGTGATCTGCCCTCCACAATCAGACAATGAAGTGAGGATACCGTGCGCCGTTATGGATTGATGAGTCTGCTATTTTTTTCAGCCTTGAGTGGCGCACATACTCTGGTGCCCGGTCAGCCCGTCCCCTCGGTTTATATTGCCGATAAAGGCGAAATGGTGATTGATCAGGGCGATGTAAATTACCAGCGCTGGAATAGCCAGACCCTGACCGGCAAAGTCAGGTTAATTATTCATGTCGCGGGTCGTCTGTCGGCCAAAGAGCAGAGCGCGGGATTAATCGAGGCCATTCAGCAGGCGAATTTACCGCATCAGGGTTTCCAGACCACCACCATCGTCAATACCGATGATGCCCTGCCCGGCAGCAGCCTGTTTGTGGTTCGCAGTATTGCAGCCAGCAAAAAAGCGGCACCGTGGCAGCAGTTTATTATTGATAATAGCGGCGTAACAGCGCACAGCTGGCAGCTAAAACCGGGCAACGCGGCGGTAGCGGTGATTGATCGCCAGGGCATTGTCCGTTTCGCTAAAGATGGCGCATTAAGCGCTGACGAGGTTGCCGGAATAATCAGTCAGCTACGCAGCTTACTCGGATAATTCAGGCTGAATCAGGCGACGCTCAGCGGTGAAAATTCAGGTAAAGAAACGCTGAATGCTGCTGAATTCCCCAACTTTTTCCCGATCCTCAACTATTATTGTTTGAATGGATTGACCCGCCGTTCTTTGAAAACCTGCCAACTATGCTATGGCAGCCGGGGACGATTATTAAAGATGGCATCGAATAATTTCGACCTGCTGTGAATTCCTCTGTAGATAAGGACAGCCTTAATGACGGTCTGCGCAGAAAAACACGTCAATTCCACCCACAGCGATGCAGCACACCTGTTGAATGATATTGAACAACGACTCGATTCTTTATTGCCGGTTGAAGGTGAACGTGATTTTGTTGGTGCGGCAATGCGCGAAGGCGCGCTGGCACCGGGTAAACGTATTCGTCCGATGCTGCTGCTGCTGGCGGCACGCGATCTGGGCTGTGAAGCAAGTCCGCACGGCTTGCTGGATCTCGCCTGCGCGGTAGAGATGGTCCACGCCGCTTCGCTTATTCTGGATGATATGCCCTGCATGGATGACGCGCAGATGCGGCGCGGACGCCCTACCATCCACTGTCAGTATGGCGAACACGTGGCGATTCTGGCGGCGGTCGCGTTGCTGAGTAAAGCCTTTGGGGTGATCGCCACGGCCGAGAGCCTGTCCGCCAGCGCCCGAACCCAGGCGGTGAGTGAACTTTCCCACGCGATTGGCATGCAGGGGTTGGTGCAGGGACAGTTTAAAGATCTCTCGGAAGGCGATAAACCGCGCAGCGCTGATGCCATTCTGATGACCAATCACTTTAAAACCAGCACCCTGTTCTGCGCCTCAATGCAGATGGCCTCGATTGCCGCCGGTGCCTCGGATGAAGTGCGTGAACAGCTGCACCGGTTCTCGCTCAATCTCGGCCAGGCGTTTCAGTTACTGGACGATTTAACCGATGGCATGAGCGATACCGGAAAGGATTGTAACCAGGATGCGGGCAAATCGACGCTGGTCAATCTGCTGGGTGCGCAGGCGGTGGAAAATCACCTGCGCGACCATTTGCGTTGCGCCAGTGAACATCTGTTACTGGCGTGCCAGGACGGCTATGCCACTCAACATTTCATTCAGGCCTGGTTTGAGAAAAAACTCGCTGCCGTCAGTTAAGGATGCTGCATGAGCCACTTTGCGGTGATTGCGCCGCCTTTCTTTAGCCATGTTCGCGCGCTTCAGCATCTTAGCCAGGCCCTGATCGCACGCGGACATCGCGTGACGTTTATCCAGCAGATCGACGTTAAGGCCCTACTGAGCGACAGCGACATCGGTTTTTTCCCGCTGGGATTAGCCAGCCATCCGGCCGGCAGCCTGGCGCATACTCTGCAACTGGCGGCGCATCCGCTGGGTCCGTCGATGCTGAAGCTAATCAACGAAATGGCCCGCACCAGCGATATGCTGTGCCGTGAGCTGCCGGTGGTGCTTAACACGCTGGCGGTTGATGGGGTGATCGTCGATCAGATGGAGCCCGCCGGCGCACTGGCAGCCGAAGCGCTGGATCTGCCTTATGTCTCGGTTGCCTGCGCCCTGCCGCTCAACCGTGAAGCTGATTTCCCGCTGGCGGTGATGCCGTTTGACTATGGCACCAGCGATGCGGCACTGGAGCGTTATCGCACCAGTGAAAAAATCTATGACTGGCTGATGCGCCGTCATGACCGGGTTATCGCCCGCAATGCCCATGCGCTGGGATTAGCGCCACGGGAAAAACTGCACCACTGTTTCTCTCCGCTGGCACAGATCAGCCAGCTGATCCCGGCATTCGACTTTCCGCGTCAGTCGTTACCGGACCATTTCCACGCAGTCGGGCCACTGCGCGCCATTCAGCCGTCGTCTTCCTCTGCGCCGCACTACTTCCCGCACGGCGATAAACCGCGCATTTTCGCCTCGCTCGGCACGCTGCAGGGACACCGTTACGCTCTGTTCAAAACCATCGTCCGGGCCTGTCAGGAGCTGGATGCACAGCTGCTGCTGGCGCATTGCGGCCGCCTGACGCCGTTTCAGGCGGCGAAACTGGCACGCGCCAGCCAGACGCAGGTGGTGGATTTTGCCGATCAGGCGGCGGCGCTTGCGCAGGCCGATCTGGCAATTACCCACGGCGGCATGAATACCGTGCTGGATGCGATTAATCATCTGACCCCGCTGCTGGCGATCCCGCTGGCCTTTGATCAGCCCGGCGTCGCCGCACGCATTGTCTATCACGGTGTGGGACGGCGCGCCTCACGTTTCACCACCAGCCATGCCCTGGCGCGGCAGCTGCAGGCACTGCTGGCTGACGACAGCTACCGGCAGCAGATGCTGCGGATGCGCAACGCCGTGGCCGACGCCGGCGGCAGCGCGCTGGCGGCAGCGATTGTTGAGCAGGCGGTGCTGACCCGCAGGCCGGTAGTGAGCCGGAGGGATTATGCCGTCGTATGATCTGATTCTGGTCGGCGCCGGTCTGGCTAATGGCTTAATAGCCTTACGTCTGCGCCAGCAGCATCCCTCGCTGCGCATCCTGCTGATTGACGCTGAGCGCCAGCCGGGTGCCGGACATACCTGGTCGTTCCACGCCGAGGATCTCAGCGAAACCCAGCACCGCTGGATCGCCCCGCTGGTGGTTCATCACTGGCCGGGTTATCAGGTCCGTTTTCCGCACCGCACCCGCAGCCTCAACAGCGGCTACTTCTGCGTCACAGCGGAACGTTTCGCCGCAGTGATGCACGATCGCTTTCAACAGGATCTGATGCTGGACACCCGGGTGGAAAGCGTGGCCTCACGGTCGGTGACGCTGGCCGATGGCCGGTCGCTGGAGGCCAGCGCGGTAATTGATGGTCGGGGTTATCAGTCGGAGGCGGCATTACGCATGGGGTTTCAGGCGTTTGTCGGTCAGGAGTGGCAACTGAGTCAGCCGCACGGCCTGAGCACGCCGATCATCATGGATGCCACGGTCGATCAACAGGCGGGCTATCGCTTTGTCTACAGCCTGCCATTTTCAGCCGACACCTTACTGATTGAAGATACCCACTATATTGACGATGCCACGCTGAGCGCCGATCGCGCCCGGCAGAATATCCGCGACTACGCTGAACGCCAGGGATGGCAGTTAACGCGACTGCTGCGTGAAGAACAGGGCGCGCTGCCGATTACCCTGACCGGTGACATTGATGCCTTCTGGCAACAGCGCGATCGACCGTGCAGCGGGTTACGCGCCGGTCTGTTCCATCCCACCACCGGCTATTCGTTACCGCTGGCGGTGGCGCTGGCCGATCGGTTATCGCAGATGACGCTGTTTAATTCCGATACCCTGCACGCCACGATTCAGCTCTTCGCCAGCCAGACATGGCAACAGCAGCGCTTCTTTCGCATGCTGAATCGTATGCTTTTTCTGGCCGGTCCGGCCGATAGTCGCTGGCAGGTAATGCAGCGGTTTTACGGTCTGCCCGAGGACCTGATCGCCCGTTTTTATGCGGGAAAACTCACTTTGCCTGATCGGCTGCGCATTTTAAGCGGCAAGCCACCGGTTCCCGTACTGGCGGCGTTACAGGCTATTATGACTCCTCACCGTCAACAGGCGATGCAATGAAAAGAACCACAGTAATTGGTGCAGGCTTTGGTGGCCTGGCGCTGGCAATCCGCCTGCAGGCCGCGGGTATTCCGACAAGACTGCTGGAACAGCGTGATAAGCCGGGCGGCCGCGCCTATGTTTATCAGGATCAGGGTTTTACTTTTGACGCTGGCCCGACGGTGATCACCGATCCCAGCGCGATTGAAGAGCTATTCACCCTGGCCGGCAAAAAGCTGTCCGATTACGTTGAACTGCTGCCGGTTAAACCGTTTTATCGCCTGTGCTGGGAATCCGGCAAGGTGTTCAGCTACGACAACGATCAACCGGCGCTTGAGGCGCAAATTGCCGCCTTTAATCCGCGCGACGTTGAAGGCTATCGCCGCTTTCTGGCTTATTCCCGCGCGGTGTTTGCCGAAGGTTACCTCAGGCTCGGTACCGTGCCGTTTTTATCGTTCCGCGATATGCTGCGCGCCGCGCCACAGCTGGCTAAACTGCAGGCGTGGCGCAGTGTTTACAGCAAAGTGGCGAGCTACATCGAAGATGAACATCTGCGTCAGGCGTTCTCTTTCCACTCGCTGCTGGTTGGCGGTAATCCGTTTGCCACCTCATCAATTTATACCCTGATTCATGCGCTGGAACGTGAATGGGGCGTCTGGTTCCCACGCGGTGGCACCGGCGCGCTGGTGCAGGGCATGGTGAAACTGTTTGAAGATCTGGGCGGTGAAGTGGAACTGAACGCCAGAGTGGCGCGGCTGGAGACGCAGGATAACAGCATTGCCGCCGTACACCTGCAGGATGGACGGGTGTTCCCGACGACCGCCGTCGCCTCAAATGCTGATGTAGTGCATACCTATCTTGATCTGCTGAGTCAGCACCCGGCATCCGCCGCACAGGGCCGGACGCTGCAGGGCAAAAGAATGAGTAACTCGCTGTTTGTGCTCTACTTCGGCCTTAATCATCATCACGATCAGCTCGCCCACCACACCGTTTGCTTCGGCCCACGCTACCGCGAGTTAATCGACGAGATTTTTAATCGCGATGCGCTGGCTGACGACTTTTCGCTCTATCTGCATGCGCCGTGCGTTACCGATCCGTCGCTGGCCCCGCCGGGTTGCGGCAGCTACTACGTGCTGGCACCGGTGCCGCATCTCGGTACGGCCAATCTTGACTGGGCCGTTGAAGGTCCGCGGCTGCGCGATCGCATTTTTGACTATCTTGAGCAGCATTACATGCCGGGTCTGCGCAGCCAGCTGGTCACCCATCGGATGTTCACGCCGTTTGATTTCCGCGATGAGCTGAATGCTTATCAGGGATCGGCCTTCTCGGTGGAACCGATTCTGACTCAGAGCGCCTGGTTCCGGCCGCACAACCGCGATAAGCATATCGACAATCTCTATCTGGTGGGCGCGGGGACGCATCCGGGTGCAGGCATTCCCGGCGTCATTGGTTCGGCTAAAGCAACCGCAGGTTTAATGCTGGAGGATCTGGCTTGAATAATGCGTCATTACTCGATCATGCGGTAGAAACCATGGAGGTGGGATCGAAAAGCTTTGCTACCGCCTCAAAGTTGTTTGATGCCAAAACCCGGCGCAGCGTGCTGATGCTCTACGCCTGGTGCCGCCACTGCGACGACGTGATTGACGATCAGCAGCTGGGTTTCAGTAGCGATTCCCCCTCGCTGCAATCACCCGAGCAGCGACTGGCCCAGCTGGAGATGAAAACGCGCCAGGCCTACGCCGGTTCGCAGATGCATGAGCCGGCGTTTGCCGCTTTTCAGGAGGTGGCCATGGCGCATGATATCCTGCCCGCCTACGCCTTCGATCATCTGGCCGGCTTTGCGATGGATGTGCGTGGCGCTCGTTACCAGACGCTGGATGATACCCTGCGCTACTGCTATCACGTGGCGGGTGTAGTGGGTCTGATGATGGCGCAGATTATGGGAGTACGGGATAACGCTACTCTCGATCGCGCCTGCGATCTGGGCCTCGCCTTTCAGCTGACCAATATTGCGCGTGATATCGTCGACGATGCGCAGGCGGGACGCTGTTATCTGCCGGCGACCTGGCTGGCAGAAGAGGGATTGACGACGGAAAACCTGGCCTCACCGGAACATCGTCAGGCGCTGAGCCGGGTTGCACGGCGGCTGGTGCAGCACGCCGAACCCTATTATCACTCTGCCACGGCGGGCCTGAGCGGATTACCGTTGCGCTCGGCATGGGCGATTGCCACGGCGAAGCAGGTTTATCGTAAGATTGGCATGAAGGTTGATGAAGCGGGTCAGCAGGCGTGGGATCAGCGCCAGTCCACCAGCACACCCGAGAAACTGGCGCTGCTGGTGGCGGCCTCAGGCCAGGCGATTACTTCCCGGCTGGCGCGTCATGCTCCTCGTCCTGCCGATCTGTGGCAGCGCCCGCTTTAGCGCCGTGACGTTCGCGCAGCGTCGCCTGCAGCTTTGACAGCGGCGGCGCATACAGGAAGCCAAACGAGACACAGCCCTCTTTACCGCGCACCGCATGATGCATCCGGTGCGCCATATAGAGTCGGCGGAAATAGCCGCGACGCGGAATGTAGCGGAACGGCCAGCGCTGATGCACCAGCCCGTCATGTACCATGAAATAGAGCAGACCATAAACCGTCATGCCGGCACCAATCCACTGCAGTGGCCAGACGCCAACGCTGCCGAGATAGATCAGTAAAATCGCCAGACCGGCAAACAACACCGCGTAGAGATCGTTGAGTTCAAACCAGCCCTTATGCGGCTCGTGATGTGAAAGATGCCAGCCCCAACCCCAGCCATGCATGATATATCTGTGCGCCAGCGCAGCCGTTATCTCCATCCCGATAACGGTGGCCAGAACAATCAGGGCGTTCCAAATCCACAACATAGTTTCTCCTGAAACTGCATCCTGCAAAGTGGCGTAAAGGATTAATTTTAACAGAGTTCAGGAAAAACAGCGGCGCCAGGACCCGGCAGCCGCAAACTAATGTCTGACAATCAAAAATCGGCCTTCAGCACAATGCGATAGTGAGCTTTCCCGGCGCGCAAATGGTCGAGCGCCTGATTGATCTGCGACATCGGGAAATACTCCACCACCGGGGTAATATCAGCGCGGGTCGCCAGCTTTAACAGCGCCCGTAGCTGAACCGGTGAACCGGTGGAAGAACCGCTCAGGCTGCGATCGCCCACAATCAGGCTAAAGGCCGGCACGCTGAACGGCGTCATCACCGCACCCAGCGTATGAAATTTTCCATGCGGCGCCAGCGCGCTGAAATAGGGCTGCCAGTCAAGATCGACCGCAACGGTGTTGATGATTAAATCAAACTGTCCCGCCAGCGCCGTCAGCGCCTGAGGATCGCGGCTGTCGACCACCTGGTTTGCCCCCAGCGCCAGTAAGGATGGCGTCTTTTCGCTGCTCGAGGTGAAAGCGGTCACGTCAGCCCCCAGCGCGCGCAGGATTTTGATCGCCATGTGGCCCAACCCGCCGATACCGATCACCCCGACCTGGCTGAGCGCTGAGATGTTGTGCATCAGCAACGGTTTGAATACCGTCATGCCGCCGCACAGCAGCGGGCCTGCGGTGGCGGCATCCAGCGCTTCCGGCAGCGGGATCACCCATTGCCAGTTTGCCCGCAGTCGCTCGGCAAATCCGCCGTGATTATTGATGGTGGAGACTTTGCCGCGACGGCAATTAACCTGATCGCCGCTCAGGCAGGCATCACAGTAATGGCAACTTTTTGCCGTCCAGCCGATGCCGACGCGCTGACCAATATGCAGCCCTTTGTGCTGCGCACCGTCGCCCAATGCCACGATGCGGCCGATCACCTCATGTCCCGCCACCAGCGGATAGGTCGATCCGCCCCAGGCATTATCAATCATCGAGAGATCGGAGTGACAGATGCCGCAGTATTCTACCGCGACCTCAGCGTCTTCTGACTGGAGCGGTCCGGGCTGATACTCATAAGGCTGTAGCGCTTCGCCGGGCTGGAGCGCGGCATAACTTTTAATACCCATTCGCATTCCTCAATCAACGGATGAAGGCGTCGCCGGACGATCACAGCGGCAACGCAACCGGCAGCATAGCAACAGGCAGCGGTCATAAACTGCTGTAAATGCGGGGCTTTCATCGGTTAAATGCGGAATTTTTCTGCCGCACAGCGGATGCTGCGCGGTGACAGCTAAAGCGGATCGTGATTGAGAGGTGTCCGGAAAGCATGGCGCGCCGCAGCCATTAGCTGGCTGGCCGTTACGGTAGTCGGTAATCGCATCAGAATTTTAGTCGCCTGCCAGTAACACAGCACCATCATTTCATCCTCCTCTTTCTCAGCCAGTTCACGCAGCCTCGCCCGTAAAGAGAGGACGTTAATCGACTGATGTTCATCCAGCATGTCAGAGATGGTCTGATTAATAATCTGGTGGAGTGTTTTCCAGGAGAGCTCTGTCTGCAAAATTAACCTCTTTTAACGCTTATCGGCTCCGGGCAAATGAACGGCGGAATTTATCGCAGCAACGGGTCTGCAAAGTCATGGCTCTAAAGTCTGGTGATAACTATAGCTGTTTCTGCACGCTTGCGCCGGGCTACACCGTCAGAATTCTAAAAGCCGACAAGTTTAAATGTTTTTGGCCATTTTTGTCTCGTTTTAACCCGCCCGAGCCGTTCGACTGTCGATTTTTTTAACAGTAGTGGCGACAGGTTAACTGGCTGATGTGCCGGGGATTTTGCTATGTCCGCCTCCCTTTCTGGACGATTCGCCGCAGATCGGTACGAGGTTTAGCCACAGCGTCAGGATTTAGCGTCATTTGACAGCACTTTAGTCGCAGACAGCGGCAATCAGACTGAGTCTATCGCTTACTGATTCGCCCGGACGTCAGATCCATTATTCGCTATGAATTTGTTTATATAGCGATACAGTCATCCATCTTATCTGTCCGGATTGGTCGGTCCGGAGCCGGCCTGTTACGGCCAGTAATGCGATCCAATCACGCTTAATCGGCTGCATGATGGATTCAGGACCAGGCGACGGGCGAATTCGGTATCGTGATGATTTTTGCCTGTTTTACGCCGGAGATGCCGGTTAAGCTGTACCACAATTTGCAGAATGATGGCGTGGATGCAGTCTGTGTCCTGCTGTGGTTACTGCTGCTTACCTTACCGCTCCCGCTGGCCTGCTTCGCGCTTACCCGACGTCAGGCGCAAAACAGCCGTCAGCGGCAACCCTGAATCGAGGATTTTCTGATGGCAATGACGCTGGAACAACTGCAAGACAAATACCCGGATGCCAACGCGGCATCGCTCGGTGACTCCCCGGAACTCGCCAGCCAGCTGGCGACGCTGGTCATTGCCGGTAAGAAAGTAGCCAGCTGCGGTTCGCTGCACAGCTGGCAGGATGATGAGGATAAACCTGAGCCGGGCCGTTACAGCATTATCCTCAACGGCGAGCAGCGGCCGGTATGTGTGATCCGTACCACCGGGCTGTTCCTGACGCGCTTTGACCGCGTGACGCCTGAAATGGCGATGCTGGAAGGCGAAGGCGATCTCAGCCTGGAATACTGGCAGCAGGAGCATCAGCGCTTTTTCCAGCGCGAAGGTTATTTCCATCCGGAAATGGAACTGGTGTTTGAAACCTTCCAGCTGGTCGAAGTGATCTGAACCGCTCCGGCCAACCCACGCTACAGGCTGTTTGCCGCCATCAGCGCCAGCCGTGAACAACCGCGCGCCGTCAGGATCTCAGCCGCCTGGGCGGCGCGCATTCCACTGGCGCACACCAGTACGATGCGTTTATCTGCCGGCGGCTGCCAGTCCGCTATCTGCTGCGGCAGGATCCGCAGCACCTGCTCTGCCACGCTGAACGGCGCTTCATCCCGGCTGCGCAATTCCACGATACAGTCATCGGCGGTCAGCATCGGCGGATCGATAAACGGCACGCCAGCACTTTCCGGTTCCGGCGCATCATCAAAACGAAACTGTCGCAGGTGCCAGTTGATGAAATCACAGTGGATCATGCAGCCAAGCGGTGACGGCGTCAGTTTCAGCAACAGGCTGAGCGCCATCTGCGCCTGTAACGCGCCCAGCGTGGCCACCGCTGGTCCCATCACCCCGGCCGTGTTGCAATTGCCCGCCGCGGTCGGCAGTTGCGGAAACAGTGCGCGATAGCCTGGCGCACCGCCGCAAAAAGTGCCGACGTAGCCTTTGCGGCCCAGTACGGACGCACAGACCAGCGGCAGACCGCGCGGCAGACAGGCGTCCGACAGCTGATAGGTAATAGCGAAATTGTCAGCCGCGTCGATCACCAGGTCGATGGCGTCGAGGGCGTCCGGCAGCAGGCTGGCACTCAGCACCTGCGGACGGGCGTCGACCTCGCAGTCAGGATTACGCTGAAGCAGCGCGCGCCGGGCGGCTGAAACTTTTGCCTCACCAATATCCGCCATGCCGAACAAAGTCTGGCGGTGCAGATTATGCAGCTCAACCCGATCGCCATCGTAGAGACGGATAAAACCCACGCCCGCCCCGGCCAGCAACGGCAGCACGGTTGAACCGAGTCCCCCCGCGCCGACCACCAGCACCCGCGCCGCGCGTAAGCGTTGCTGCCCCACCTCACCGATCTCCGGCAGTATGGTTTGTCGCTGATAACGATCCATCACCTCTCCTTAGCTGAACTGTGCCAGCCCAAAAATCGGGGTTGATGCCGCGGCCATATCACGTTGCTCCATCAGACCCGCCTGAAACGCCTGGTGACCGGCATCAATGGCGGCTGAGAACGCAGCGGCCATGCGCACCGGATCGCGTGCCTTCGCCACGGCGGTATTCAGCAGAATGCCATCGAAGCCCATCTCCATCGCCTGCGCTGCCTGCGAAGGCGCGCCGATACCGGCATCAATAATCAGCGGCACATCGTTGAACCAGGCCCGCATACTGCGCAGTCCCTCGATATTACGCAGCCCCTGCCCTGAGCCAATCGGCGCGCCCCACGGCATCAGCACTTCGCAGCCAGCCTCAAGCAGTTTTTCGCCAACAATCAGATCTTCGGTGGTGTAGGGAAAGACCTGGAAACCGTCAGCGCAGAGAATACGTGCCGCCTCAACCAGGGCGAACGGATCGGGTTGCAGGGTATCGGCGTGACCAATCACCTCCAGCTTGATCCACGGCGTGCCGAACAGTTCGCGGGCCATCTGCGCGGTGGTTACTGCCTCTTTCACGGTGTGGCAACCGGCGGTATTAGGCAGAATGCGGGTGCTGAGCTGTTGCAACAGCTCACGGAAAGCGCCGCCCGCGCTGCCCTCGCGCCGCAGACTGACCGTAATAATCTCTGCGCCTGAGGTCTCAATCGCCTGTTGCAGGATCGCGGGCGACGGATAGCCTGCCGTGCCCAGCAAAAATCGTGATGATGGGGTGTGTTGATAAAACATGGTTATCCTCCCTGCATCGGTGACAGCACTTCGATCTGGTTACCCGCCGCAAGCGGCTGGCTGGCATAGCGGGCGCGCGGTACAAATTCACCGTTGAGCGCCGTCGCGACCGTGGCGGGATCGATCTGCTGCTCCTGCAACAGTTCGTCCAGCGTGCGCGCCGTGGTATCAATGACACGTCCATTCAGTTCAATCCGCATGAATCACCTCCTGAGTCAGTTGCTGCATTAATTGTTCCGCCATCAGCGGTGCCAGCAGGAAACCGTGGCGATAGAGTCCGTTGAGCGAGAAGACCCCGTTTTCGTAGCGCACTTCCGGCAGATTATGGCGGTAAGCCGGTCGCAGCCCGGTGCCGCTCTCCAGCACGCGCGCCTCGGCCAGCGCCGGATGCAGAGACCAGGCGGCGCTGAGCAGTTCCATCATCGCGCGCGCGCTGATCGGGCTGCTGTCGTGGCTCTCAACCATGGTGGCACCCAGCATGAAAATACCGTCGGCACGCGGTACCAGATAACAGGGAAAACGCGGATGGAGCAGGCGGACGGGTCGGGAGAGATGCAGTTCAGGCGCGTGCAGGATCAGCATTTCGCCGCGCACCGCACGCAGCGCCGGTTGTGCCGCGACGGCGTGAATACCGCGGCAGTCAATAATCTGACCTCCGGGCGCGCCGGGATGAAACGGCACATCAGCCTGGCGCAAACGTTGCGCCAGTTGCCGCAGCGCCTGGCGCGGATCAAGGTGGGCTTCGGCGGCAAAAAACAGGCCACGGGCAAAGCGATTTTCCAGCGCCGGTTCGACCTCGCCCGGAACCACCCACTGATGATTATGGGTCAGACTGGCGAAGCGGGTCAGCTCGCGACTGTCGCGCGGCGGTGCCACCACCAGCGTCCCGTGCTGCGTCACGCCTTCAATGCGTTTCGCCCACCAGGCCGCCGAATGCTGGCCCCATTCAATCACCTGCGGCGGCGCACTTTCCGCTTCGCACCAGGGTGCCAGCATGCCGCCCGCCCAGTGGGAGGCTGCACGGACGTCGGACCGGGTAATCACTTCAACCTTTTCGCCCCGCTCTGCCAGTAGCGTGGCGACACACAGCCCGGCCACGCCGCTGCCGAGTACCGACCAGCGGCTCATGTTGCCCACCGGGCGGGCGTCGCGTCATTCAGGATAGGATGGTTCATAGTGGCCTCGTCGTAACTACGCGAAGACCCGGGATACCAGAAGGGAAAAAGGCGAGAGCATGAATGGCGATGCCCTTGCGGCAAGCATCTGCAGAGAGCGGATGCCCGTCTTCCTACGCCAGTATCAACTGGGTCAGGTTCGAAGGGTCGCTAAGCCGCGCAGTGCGCTATTAGCCTCTCAGTCTCTCTGGCGAGACTCCCCTGACGGGTTCTAGTTTTAAGTTAAGCGGGCAGGTTCGTCAAGTGAAGAGGCGATGATCAACCGTCCTGAAAATGGCTGAATTCATTAATTGTCATGGCATTATCCAGCACCCTCAGCCGCAGCCTGATCCGATCAATATCCTTTGCCTGCAGACCGCTGGTGTCACCTTTTTCGTATAGCCTTTGCAATCCCTTATGCTTCCGGCTCTTAATCACGCCTGTTTCTCAACGGGAAACAAGAGAGTGTTTTCCTTCAGGCAACAAAATTGCGTGACCAGCCCAATGATGAGCGGTCCGAAAGGTAGTATCAATAGCTGAAACGGTGGCGTCCAGTGCGGTGTGTCATGGCCGGCAGGAACGCAGAGCGGCCGCTGAAAGTGGTATGACGCAATGTCTGCTCCTTTCAGCGGCCCACAGGCTTAACCCGCATTACGCTCAAAGTGGCTGTTCACAAAGGCGCGACAGCGCGGCGAGATGGGATCGAGGAATACCTGTTCCGGCGCGCCGGACTCTTCAATCATGCCCTGATGCAGAAAAATCGCTTTGTTGGAGACTTCCCGCGCAAAGCCCATCTCATGGGTCACGATGATCATGGTACGTCCCTCTTCCGCCAGGCTACGGATCACCCGCAGCACTTCCCCCACCAGTTCGGGATCGAGCGCGGAAGTCGGCTCATCAAACAGAATCGCTTTCGGCTGCTGCGCCAGCGCCCGGGCAATCGCCACGCGCTGCTGCTGACCGCCGGAAAGTTGCGATGGCCAGGCATCGCGCTTTGCATACAACCCCACCTTATGCAGCAACGCTTCAGCCTCTTCCAGCGCCTCTTTGTGACTGCGTTTCTGCACGTGAATCGGTGCTTCAATGATGTTCTGCATCACCGTCTTGTGCGGCCACAGGTTGAAACTCTGGAACACAAAGCCGAGCTGCATCCGCATCAGTTTGATACGGCGACGCTGCTCGCGGTTCAGTTTTTCGTCGGCGTTATCCAGCGTAACCGATACCTCGCCGACCGCAATTTCCCCCGCCTGCGGCACTTCAAGGAACGGTATACAGCGCAGCAGGGTGCTTTTGCCGGAGCCGCTGGCGCCAATTAGCGAAATCACATCGCCATCCTGCGCCGTCAGGCTGATGTCATGCAGCACTTCATGTCCCGCATAACTCTTTCTGAGATGACTCAGCATGATTGTCGGTGCCGTCATGAGCGCGCTCCAAAGTAGTAAGGTGAGAGTCGACGTTCCAGCATCGACACGCCTTTGCTGACCAGCATGGTCAGTATCAGGTAAATCACCGCGGCACTGAGGAACACCTCCAGCGCCCGAAAAGTCGACGAGACTATCGAATCGGCAATCCCGGTCATCTCCATCAGGCTGATGGTGCTGACCAGTGAGGTGGCTTTAATCATCGAGATAATTTCGTTGCTGTAGGCCGGTAACGCCTGGCGAATGGCGATCGGTAAGGTAATGCGGGTGAAGATTTTGTGTGATGCCATACCGGAAACTTTTGCCGCCTCCAGCGATTGCCTACTGACGGCGCGCAGCCCGCCCCGCAGAATCTCAGAGGTATAGGCGGCATCGTTGAGGATCAGCGCCAGCAAGCCGCACCAGTAGGGATCGCGTAGCAGCGGCCAGAACAGGCTTTCGCGCACTGCCGGTAAGCTGCCGAGTCCGTAATAGACCATGAAAATCTGGATTAACAGCGGCGTACCGCGAAACAGCCAGACATAGAAACGACAGAACAGGCTGCCGACCCGCGTCATGCGCAGCAGATTGAGCAGCAGCGCCAGCAGGCCACCGCCCAGCAGTGATAACAGCGCGAGGTTAACCGTCAGCGGCAACCCTTTCAGCAGCGCCAGCAAGGTTTGCTGTAAAAAAGTGATATCCACGTGGACTCCTTACGCCTTCACGCGTTGTTGACCGCGCATCGCAAATTTTTCCACGTAGCGGAAAACCATGTCAGAACAGGTGGTGATGATCAGGTAGATCACCGCGCCGACGCTGTAGAAGAAAAACGACATCTGAGTGGAGTTAGCCGCAGTTGATACCTGATTCATGGTTTCTACCAGTCCGGTGACCGACACCAGCGCCGACTCTTTGATCACCGATTGCCACTGATTGCCCATTCCCGGCAGCGCGGTGCGCAACGCCTGCGGCACAATAATGCGGCGGAACATCATTAAGCGCCCCATACCGGTGACCGTCGCCGCTTCCAGCGTGCCCTTCGGGATGGCGTAGAACGCGCCGCGAAACACGCCGCTCTGATAGGCACCGGAAATCAGCCCGATGGCAATCGCGCCGGCCACAAAGCCGTTCACATCAAACGGGCCCTGCAAACCCAGCGCGGTGCCGACGGTCGAGACCACCTGTCGCCCACCGAAATAGAACAGGTAGATCACCAGCAGCTCAGGCACGCCGCGAAACAGGGTGATGTAGCTGGCCGCCAGCCGCTGTTGCCAGCGCGAGCCGGCAATCTGCATCCAGCACAGCACGCTGCCGAGCACCGCGCCCAGCAACCAGGCACAGAGTGATACCGTGACGGTGACGGCAGCGGCACTCAGCAGTACCCCGCCCCATCCTTCGTCGCCAAAGCCCAGTATCTGCCAGTCGATATTCATCAACATCAGCGGTTACGCTTTGGGCGCGACGTCTTCGCCGAACCACTTAATTGACAGTTTGCTCAGCGTGCCGTCTTTGATCATTGAGTCCAGCGCCTGATTCAGCGCCTGCTGCAGCTCACTGTTGCCTTTGCGCAGACCAATAGCCGATCCCGCCCCCAGTACGCCGCCGGAGAAGCCGTAGCCGCTGCTGCTGATCGCCTCAGCGTGTTTTTTCACAAAGGCGTTAAGGTTAGTTCGGGAGGCCATCACCGCGTCGACCCGACCATTCATCAGGTCAGCGAAGGTTTCCGGACCAGACTGATAGGTGCGGATGGTGGCCACATCGCCAAGGTATTTTTGCAGGAAATCGGCCTGAATGGTGGCGACCTGCACCGCGATGGTTTTACCTTTAAAACTGGTTTTCAGATCCTCAATCGCTTTTTTCATGCCCGCTTCATCATCCGCGGTAACCACCGTGCCGCTGCCTGGCAGCGTTGCCAGCGGCGAGGATTTAGATGTGACAAAACTGGAGACGCTGACGGTGTACTGATGGGTAAAGTCGATCGCTTCGGCGCGCTTAGGCGTGACGGTGACCGCATCAATCACCGCATCATATTTACCGTCAATCAGGCCCGGGATCATACCTGACCATTTCTGGGCGATGATTTCATATTTAAAACCGGCGCGCTTAGCCAGCTCCGCCACCATATCCGGCTCGTAACCGACAATTTTGCCGCTCGGCGTGGTCTGGTTAAACGGTGGATAAGCCGCCTCGGTAGCGAATTTCAGGGTGCCAAAATCTTTTGCCTGGCTGACCACGGAGGTTGCCAGCAGCGCCACGGTCAGGGAAGCCGCAAACAGACGGTTGTGCATCATCATAGAAACCTCATTTTATTATTAAGAGAGCAGCTCAATGGCAAGGCGGCTCAGCGCCTGCGTCCCGGCGGCAATGCTGCGTTCATCCGGTTGATAGTCGGAGTTATGCAGGTGATCGTCACGGCCCGGCGTGGCAGAACCAATGTGGATCTGACAACCCGGAGCCCGTTCGGTAAACAGCGAGAAATCTTCAGCGCCAAAACTGTCGCTGGGCTGCGCGATAATCGGCTTATCAAACTGGTGCGACAGGATCGGTTCCAGCGCATCAATCAGGCGATCGTCATTCATCAACGGCGGGACGCCACGCTGGAAATTGACCTCCACACGCACGTTCTGGGCCAGCGCCACGCCCTCGCACATCCGCTTAAACGCGGCTTCCATGTCGGCACGCACCGCCGGCGATTTCGTGCGGATGGTGCCCTGAAACAGGCAGCTGTCGGGGATAATGTTGTGGGTAGTGCCGCCCTGAATATGACCGATGGTCAACACCGCGGAGTGGGCCGGATCGCGTTCACGCGAAATGATGGTTTGTAGCTGACTGATGAGATGCACGGTAGCGATAATCGGATCGCTGCCCATGTGCGGACGGGCGGCGTGGGTCGATACGCCATGCACCGTCACGTCGAATTCGTCACTGGAGGCGGTACTGGCGCCACGGGTCAGCGCCACTTCTCCGGCCGACAGTTCCGGTTTGTTGTGCAGGGTGATGGCCCAGTCGATGCCCTCTGCCGCACCATCGGCGATCATCGCCTGCGCGCCGCTGTCAGGCGTCTCTTCGGCCGGCTGGAAAATCAACCGCACCGTCCCTTTCAGCTGCTGACGATAATGTGGCAGGATCGCCGCCACGCCAAGCAGGGTGGCCGTGTGGATATCGTGTCCGCAGGCGTGCATTTTGCCGGGCCAGACGCTGGCAAAAGGCAGTCCGGTCTGTTCATGGATCGGTAAAGCATCCATATCAGCGCGCAGCAGCAGGGTTTTACCCGGCTCTGCGCCCTGGATATCCACCATCACGCCGCTGCGGCCGATACCGGTTTTTGGCGTCAGCCCCAGCGCCTGCAACTGTTGCGTCACCAGGCTGGCGGTACGCAGCGTATCGAAACCTAATTCCGGGTGGGCATGAATATCACGTCGAATCGCCACTAAATGGGATTCCAGTTGTTCTGTTCTGGCTTTTATTTCCCTGGCCAGCAGTGCTTTATCCTGATTCATAGCAGCCCCGGCAATATTGGGTCGGCATCGTAATGCAGACTCTTTTTTATGTGATCATGATTTCTGGTATTTGCGACCGTTTATTTATTCACAGCACGGCGCAGAAAGCAACGCGCAAAAGCCGGCCGCAGCCGGTTTAAAATCAATGAGATAGGAATAACCATAGGAAGATTGAATGAGAAGCGGGCGGATCAGCAATAATATTAATAATCCGCCAGATGAAATTACTTTCACTACTTATCGGCAGCAGAAAGTCGCTTAGTGATTCAGCTAAATTAAAAGAGTCATTACTATTTCCGCTCATTTCCCGACTGTTCATCAGTAATAAAACCCCGCAGTTGAGCAGAGCTTCAGCGCTGACCTGCTTAGCCACTGTACGAAGTGGTGTCACCCTATCCGCTATCGAATCCCGATCGGCCCTGACAGCGCAACCGGCCAGCAGGCTGGCGCTGACCATCAGTGCGAGGGTTGGTGAGGCGAACATGGAGAGCCCCTGAGTAGATGCTGAACTGTGACCATATTATTAAATGGTCACTGATTGTCAATCTCGCTACGTTGGGATGCGGTTGCAGCAATGACCTGATACGCGACGCTTTATTTCACGAATGGTTCAGCGGTGCGGTAATCATCCTGATGCAGAAACATGGTTTGCCCTGAGATTGTGACTATTGACATTATTAGTCACTGGTCTGAGAATGCGGTTACTCTGCTGATGAATGAATAAGGTAACCTATGCTCAGGTTCAAACCTGCCGCCCTTGCTGTCTGCCTGTTGCCGCTGGCCCTGGCCCTGGCAGCCTGCGGCGACCCGTCCGGCACCGACGATCCGCGGACTCAGCCTCCTCTGGTCAGAGCGGCCACCGTAGTGAGTGCTGCCGATACCTCGCGCGCCTTCACTGGCGTTGTTGTTGCACGCACACAAAGCGACCTCGGCTTCCGGGTAGAGGGCAAAATTCTTGAGCGTCTGGTCGATACCGGCCAGACCGTTAAGCGCGGTCAGCCATTAATGCGTCTGGATCCGGTTGACCTGAGCCTCCAGGCACAGGCGCAGACGCAGGCTGTTACCGCTGCGCGGGCGCGTGCCCGACAGGCTACGGCTGATGAGGCTCGTTATCGGGGACTGGTCGCTACAGGAGCTGTTTCTGCGTCAGCCTACGACCAGATAAAGGCCGCCGCGGATTCGGCCAGAGCCGAACTCAGCGCGGCACAGGCACAGGCCAATCTCGCCCGGAATGCGACCGGATATGCCGTGCTGCTGGCGGATGCCGACGGTGTGGTGATGGAAACGCTGGCCGAACCCGGCCAGGTGGTTGCGGCAGGCCAGCCAGTCATCAGGCTGGCCAGAGCGGGACAGCGTGAAGCCGTCGTGCAGCTGCCTGAGACGCTGCGGCCGGCAATCGGCAGCGAGGCGCAGGCTAAACTGTACGGTGGCGCAAAACAGTCTGTTACCGCCAGGCTGCGTCTCCTCTCCGATGCCGCCGATCCGGTGACACGCACTTTCGAAGCCAGATATGTGCTTGAAGGCGCACTGGCCAGCGCACCGCTCGGTGCCACCGTTACGCTGCATATAGCAGAAGATAAAACACCCGGTCAGCGCCTGCAGGTGCCGTTAGCGGCGATTTATGATCCCGGCAAAGGGGCTGGCGTCTGGGTTATTTCAGGCAAGCCGGCCAACGTCACCTGGCGATCCGTCCAGGTGGTCGGGCTGGGGGACGATGCTGCCAGCGTAACCGGTGGGATCAAGCCGGGCGATCAGGTGGTGGCGCTGGGTGCGCATCTGCTGCATGACGGTGAAGCGGTACGGATCGCCCCTCAGAGCAGCGTCAGTGCTGCCGGGAGCCAGCCATGAGCAGCGGCCGCTTCAACCTTTCAGCACTGGCGGTCCGCGAGCGCTCAATCACCCTGTTCCTGATCATTCTGATTACCATCGCCGGTATTCTCTCTTTCTTCGAACTTGGCCGGGCTGAAGACCCGCCTTTTACCGTCAAGCAGATGACCATTATCTCTGCCTGGCCGGGTGCAACCGCCCGCGAGATGCAGGATCAGGTTGCCGAGCCGCTTGAGAAGCGGCTGCAGGAGCTTAAGTGGTATGACCGCAGTGAGACTTATACCCGTCCCGGCCTGGCTTTTACCATGCTGTCACTGCAGGACAGCACGCCGCCTGCAGAAGTACAGGAGGAATTCTACCAGGCGCGTAAAAAGCTGGGTGATGAAGCCAAAAATCTGCCGGCGGGCGTGATCGGGCCGATGATAAATGACGAGTTCTCTGATGTGACTTTTGCTCTGTTTGCGCTTAAGGCGAAGGGAGAACCACAGCGCGTGCTGGCGCGCGATGCAGAGTCGTTGCGCCAGCAACTTTTGCACGTGCCCGGCGTGAAAAAGGTCAACATTATCGGTGAGCAGAGTGAGCGGATTTTTGTCTCCTTCTCACATGACCGGCTGGCCACGCTCGGTATCTCTCCGCAGGATATCTTCTCCGCACTAAACAGCCAGAACGTTCTGACCCCTGCCGGTTCGATTGATACTCACGGACCTCAGGTGTTCGTTCGTCTGGATGGCGCCTTCGACAAACTGGAGAAAATCCGCCAAACGCCTGTTGTGGTCCAGGGCAGAACGTTGCGGCTTTCGGACGTGGCAACGGTTGAACGAGGCTATGAAGATCCAGCGACCTTTATGGTACGTAATCAGGGAGAACCGGCCCTTTTGCTGGGCGTCATCATGCGTGAGGGCTGGAACGGGCTGGATCTGGGTAAGGCGCTGGATGCGGAAACGGCCAGAATCAATCAGGGTATGCCACTGGGCATGACGCTGACCAAAGTCACCGATCAGTCCGTGAACATCAGTTCCGCCGTTGATGAGTTCATGGTCAAATTCTTTGTCGCGCTGCTGGTGGTGATGGTGGTCTGCTTCATCAGTATGGGCTGGCGGGTCGGCGTCGTCGTTGCCGCCGCCGTGCCACTGACGCTGGCTGTCGTTTTTGTGGTGATGGAGGCTTCCGGTAAGAACTTTGACCGTATCACGCTGGGTTCTCTGATCCTGGCGCTGGGTTTGCTGGTGGATGACGCCATTATCGCCATAGAAATGATGGTGGTGAAAATGGAGGAAGGCTACGACCGTATCAAAGCGTCCGCCTATGCCTGGAGCCACACGGCTGCGCCGATGCTGGCGGGTACGCTGGTTACGGCCGTTGGCTTCATGCCCAACGGGTTTGCACAGTCCACCGCCGGCGAATATACCAGCAACATGTTCTGGATAGTGGGCATCGCCCTGATCGCCTCATGGGTGGTCGCGGTGGTCTTTACGCCTTACCTGGGCGTGAAAATGCTGCCGGAAATCAAAACCGTGGCGGGAGGACATGCTGCCATTTACAACACCCGTCATTACAATCGCTTCCGGCGCGTTCTGTCCCGCGTCATCGCGAGAAAATGGTGGGTAGCCGGATCGGTTATTGCCATTTTTACGGTCGCTGTTCTCGGGATGGGACTGGTTAAAAAACAATTTTTTCCTACCTCTGACCGCCCGGAAGTGCTGGTAGAAGTCCAGATGCCTTATGGCACCTCGATTGAGGAGACCAGCGCCACGACGGCAAAAGTCGAAGCGTGGCTTCAGCAGCAGAAAGAGGCAAAAATCGTCACCGCCTATATCGGCCAGGGGTCACCGCGTTTTTATCTGGCCATGGCACCGGAACTCCCCGACCCGTCGTTTGCCAAAATTGTTGTGCTGACGGACAGTCAGGCGGCACGTGAGGCACTGAAGTTCCGGCTGCGAGAAGCGGCGGCTCACGGGCTGGCACCAGAGGCACGCGTCCGGGTGACACAACTGGTGTTTGGCCCTTACTCGCCTTATCCGGTGGCCTATCGCGTCATGGGTCCGGACCCGACCACGCTGCGCGCGATTGCTGACAAGGTGGAGGCCGTGATGCAGGCCAGCCCGATGATGAGAACCGTCAATACCGACTGGGGCCCGCGAGTGCCAACGCTGCATTTCACGCTCAATCAGGATCGGCTGCAGGCCGTGGGGCTGACATCAAATGCGGTGGCACAGCAGCTTCAGTTCCTGCTTTCAGGCGTACCGATCACATCGGTGCGTGAAGACATCCGTTCAGTGCAGGTTATGGGACGCGCGGCAGGCGACATCCGGCTTGATCCGGCCAAAATAGCGGGCTTTACCCTGGTCGGCTCATCCGGTCAGCGTATTCCGCTGTCACAGATAGGGGAAGTCAGCGTCCGCATGGAAGATCCGATTCTGCGTCGTCGCGATCGTACCCCGACCATTACGGTACGTGGTGATATTGCTGAGCATCTGCAACCGCCGGATGTCTCCACCGCCATGCTCAAACAATTGCAGCCGGTTATCGACAATCTTCCGGCTGGATACCGCATTGAGCAGGCGGGAGCGATAGAAGAATCCGGTAAAGCGACAAAAGCGATGGCACCGCTGTTCCCGATTATGATCGCCATGACGCTGCTGATTATCATTCTGCAGGTGCGGTCGATGTCAGCGATGGTGATGGTCTTTCTTACCGCGCCACTGGGACTGATTGGCGTCGTGCCCACGTTACTGCTGTTTAACCAGCCGTTTGGCATCAATGCACTGGTCGGGCTGATTGCGCTGTCGGGCATCCTGATGCGTAACACCCTGATCCTGATAGGCCAGATTCACCACAATGAGCAGCAAGGACTCGCGCCTTTTGATGCGGTGGTAGAGGCAACGGTACAACGTGCCCGTCCGGTGTTGCTGACGGCAATGGCGGCCATTCTGGCATTTATTCCGCTTACGCATTCGGTGTTCTGGGGAACGCTGGCATATACCCTGATTGGCGGTACGTTGGGCGGCACCGTTATTACGCTGGTGTTCCTGCCCGCGATGTACGCGATCTGGTTCAGGATCCGCCCTGAAAAACCGCGGTCTGCTGATGAAAAAGCCCTGACCTGACGGTTGTGAAAGTCGCCGTGATCCCTGAATAAGCGATCACGGCCTTTACCCCATCGAATGGGATAAAGAGGTTTACCTTACGCCGAGAGGTTTTATCCCGGTGACAGGTTCGCCCATTAGCCAGACGTTGCGCCCGTTCAGTTACCTACATTTCCCTGCGATCTGCGCCATATGCCACAGCTTTCATTGCCTGCAGCGCGTTCAGACGCGTTTTTAATGCGGCTTCAATATGGTCATAGGCTGTGCTGCCCAGCGGCAGACGTAATGGGGGGCTGGCCGCATCTGCTGCGGCTATTATTGCTGTCACGCATCTTTCAGCATCACCTTTAACCGCAAACTCTCCCGATAGCAGTGCCGATCGCAGTTCGCCCGCCGGCGTATTGCGATAAGCCGGCAGGGCATCAGCAATATCCAGTCCCGCACCGAACTGCGTTGCCGTCGGCCCCGGCTCTACCAGCAAAAAGTCGATGCCGAACGCCGCCACTTCCTGCCGGACCGCTTCAACAAAACCTTCGATTCCCCATTTAGTGGCGTGATACAAACTGAAATCAGGGTAGGCGATCTGGCCGCCTTCCGAAGACAACTGCACGATGCGCCCACCGCCCTGCTGCCGCAAAAATGGAATCGCCGCGCGGATAAGCTGAATCGAACCCATGAGATTGGTGGCAATCTGGCGCTCAATTTGCTTATCGCTCAGCTCTTCGGCTGCGCCAAACAGGCCGTACGCCGCGTTGCTTACCACAATATCAATCTGCCCCGCCCAGGCGAACGCAGCGTCAACCGCGGGCTTAATCGCTGCTGTATTGCTGATATCCAGCACCATCACCTGCAAATTATCGCCGTATTGCACGCGCATATCTTCTAATGCTGCTTCACGCCGGACGCTTGCCACCACCCGATCGCCACGGTCCAGCAGACTTTGACACATCAGGCGACCCAGGCCGCTGGATGCGCCGGTTATTAGCCAGGTTTTCATTATGGTCATCTCCGTTTAGTAAGCCGGATAACAGCATAAACCGGTTTATTGGTGGCATAATCTCCGCAAATCAGAATGGGGTGGTGGGAAATATCCAACAATGAAGCGTCCTTCCTGGAACGAACTGCAGGCGGTGAAAGTCATTGCCGCACAGCGCAGCTTTAGTCGCGCTGCTGACGTGCTCGGACTTAAACGTTCAACGCTCAGCCATACCATTAAAGGGCTGGAGGCAACACTTGGCGTGCAGTTGTTCCATCGCACAACACGTAGCGTTGCGCTGACCGAAGCGGGTGAAATGCTGATTGCGCGTCTGGCACCGTTACTGGCGGAAATGGATGAACTGCTGAATGACGTCACCGCCAGCGGTCAGCAGCCTTACGGCACGTTGCGCATCAGCGCCAGCGATGCGGCAATCAGCCTTCTGCTGGAATCGGTATTGCCAGCATTTATCCAGCAAAAGCCGGGAATCGAAATTGATTTAGTTGCACAAGGTCAACTGGTGGATATCGTGACGCAAGGATTTGATGCGGGCATCCGGCTGATTGAAGATGTGCCTAAAGACATGGTTGCCATTCCTCTGAGCGGGCCGCTGCGTTTCGTTACCGTAGCATCGCCCCGTTACCTGGCAGGACGACCTGACATTCGCCACCCGCAGGACATTATGCAACATACCTGTCTGCGCCAGCGTCTGCCTGGCGGCAAACGTTATCACTGGGAATATCAGCAGCATGAGCAACAGTTTGCGCTGGATGTGCCGGGCAGCCTGACCCTCGACAGCAGCGCTTTAATGGTGGAAGCCGCTGTCGCAGGGTTAGGTGTGGCCTATGTGCCAGAGCCCTACGCCCGGCAGGGTCTTGACACTAAGCGGCTGGTTACGTTACTGGAAGAGTGGACGATTGCGTCTCAGGGTATCGCACTCTACTTTCCGCAAAATCGCCACATGCCTGTCGCATTGCGACTTTTCGTTGACACGGTAAAAGCAGCGATGCGTGCCTGAAATTAACTCAGCTGATTCGGCCAGCGTACCCGTTAAAACGGGTTACGGATTAACGCTAAGCAAACACCGAGCGGTTCAGACCCATTGTCCGCTTTAAACCGACGCTACCTCACCCACTCCGATACCTCTGCGGCATCGCATAGTCAGTATCAGCTATCGCGTTAACTTCACGTCATGCCACCTATCTGACTACCCGTTTGCATTCGACCTTACCCGTCATTCACCTTCGTTCGACCGTCTGGCGTCATTCTGCCCCTGCCTTCAGCCAGGCAGACGCTGAAATAGCGTATCAACCGGGACGGCACAAAAAATATTTACCTAACAAGTGTTAGATAGGTGTTGACGCCTATCGAATCACCCGCTAAGGTTTATCTACCTAACGTTAGTTAGATAACTCAGCCCCCAACTTTAAGGATCATGACCATGACAACTAAACTTCAGCTTTTCACTTCGCCTTCAGCCTTTCCGAATCCACAGCGTCTGCGTCTGTTCATGCACGAAAAAGGCATCGCTGACCATTTTGCCGAGACCATCTATGACATGTCTCCTGTCGGAGAACAGCGTGGCTGGCGTCATTTGAATATGAATCCGTGGGGCGAAACGCCTGCTCTGCAACTGGCTGACGGTAGCTACATCTCCGAAACGGCTGCCATCGTTCGTTATCTTGATCAGGCGTATCCCGGTCGCAAGATCATGGGAGAGACCGCACTGGAACAGGGTCTGGATAACATGTGGGATAACCGGATTTGGGTGCACATCCTGTACCGTATCGTAACCGCGTTCCATGTGCTGCACACCGGCCTCGGCTTCAAGCTGGAACTGACCAAAAATGAGGCCTGGGGCGAACACTGCCGTAAGGAAGCGCTGGCTCACGCCGCCCTGGTCAATCGTCATCTGTCAGACGGCCGCGAATGGCTGCTCGGCGGCGATGCCCCGACCTTCTCGGACATTACGCTGGCAACCGCCATCGCCTTCTCGAAATTCCCGGTCAATGCCACGCCACTGGACGAGCGTTTTGAGTTCCTGGATGCGTACTGGCAGCGCTGGACAAAACGTCCTGCTTTCCAGGCAGCCTACGCCGATCGCAGCAGCGGCATTCCTGAGCTGGATTCGCCAGCCCGGTAATAGCTTCTCAATGAAAACGCCGGTACGCCGGGATCGCCATCCTTTAACTTTCCCGGTGACCGTAGTGGTCCCGCTAGTATCGGCTGGCGATGCCGCTTTCTGAACCATGATGGAACGGCTTCTGCCTGAGCACCCTGGTCGTATTGAACGCCGTGCTCTGCCTGATAATCTACCTGTCACACGGTAGGTATTTGCTGTAAAATAGCCTTCTTTATTGAACAGATCGTCCCTGGACGAAAGGCACAAAGATGAGCGTCAATTCTAAGGAAGCCATTTTGTTGGCGGCCAAAAAAATTGCCCAATCGCAGGGCTACAATGGTTTGAATTTCCGCGACCTCGCGGAAGCTGTTGGTATCAAAGCGGCGAGTATTTACTACCATTTTCCCAGCAAAGCCGATCTGGGTATTGCCGTTGCCAGACGCTATTGGGAGGACGGTGCGCTCGCACTCGAGATGATCGAATCAGAAAGCCCATCTCCGATTGACGCGCTGCGTCGCTTTCCTGAAATCTTCCGCAGATCGCTTGAGGCCGACAATCGTCTCTGCCTGGGCAGTTTCATGGGCGCTGAAACGGATACTTTACCGATTGAAATGACGAACGAAATTCAGAAATTTGCTGAAGTAAACATTGCGTGGCTCAGTAAGCTTCTGGTGGCTGCGAAGGTGTGCGAATCAAGTGAGAGTGAATCCAGAGCACGTGCAATTTTCGCCGCTATTGTGGGTGCCCAGCTTTTTGCCAGAAGTCGCTCGGATATCTCGCTTTTCGATGCCCTGGTCGATTCATACCGCGCATCAGGACCTCTGCCTGCATAGCCACTGACAGCGACCCGCTTTGGCGAAAGATAAAACCGGGTAATAGCCCGGTTCGTTTCTCATTCAGCCTTTCTCTGGTGTTAGTAAAACTGAACATCATTGATCAGACTTGCGTCATCCCACCATCCACACAGATTTCTGCTCCGGCTATATAACTGCTTTCATCGCTTGCGAGGAATAGTGCAGCACTGGCAACTTCTTCAGGCCTGCCCATTCTTGATAACGGAATGGTGCTGATTATCCCATTACGTAGCTCTTCAGAGGCCGCAAGCATCATTTCCGTATCGATGGGGCCAGGGGCGACAACATTTATTCGAATGCCACGGGCGGAGAGTTCTTTTGTCCATGTGCGGGCAAAAGAACGAAGTGCTGCTTTACTGGCGCCATAGACGCCATATCCCGGCGTGCCAATCACATCGGCAATCGACCCGATCAAAACGACGCTCGCGCCCTTCTTCATCAGGGGAAGTGCTGCCTGCATAGCAAAAAGCGGTGAGCGCACATTCAGGCCGAAAATAGCATCAAAATGTGCCGGGGTGACGTCATCAATCATCGAGTATTCTGCCATTCCGGCATTGATGACCAGCACATCTATCTGGCCAGACTCTGCCCTGATTACATCAACTATCCGCGTCAGTTCGCTTATCTGGCTGACATCAGCACGAACGGGCCTGGCGGTGCCCTTTATGGTGTGGCTGGCTGCTGCTAACTCCTCATTTCGGCGCGAGGTCAGCCAGGTCGTTGCACCTTCACTGGCAAATCGCTGGCTGATAGCCAGACCAATGCCTTTTGCTCCGCCGAGTATCAGGGCAACTTTATTCTCTAATCTACGCATCTGCTCACTCCTGTCGGGATGGAAAACAGATGATATAATTTTTATACTTAATAACAATTACGCACTTTGTTTATATCAGGTATCGAGGAATATATCGCTATGGCTCAAATTGAGAGTAATGACCTGACAGAAATAGGAAAAACCCGACCGGTACTGGAGAACATCACCAATAAATGGTCAATTTTAATTCTCACCGTACTTTGTAGTGAACCCGTGCGCTTCAATGAACTCCGTCGCCGACTGGATGGGATTACGCACAAAGCCTTGTCTGATGCGCTTAAACGGCTTGAGCGCAATGGATTGGTGCATCGAAAGGTACTGCCGACTTCGCCGGTGAGTGTGGAGTACAGTCTTACATCACTGGCACAGACGCTTCAGGAGCCTTTTAGTGCGCTGTATGGATGGGCGCTAAAACATGGTGCGGAAATGGAGCAGGCTCAGTTGCGGTATGATTCCCGGCATGCAGAAGAGGTTTGTTGAATCATCCTGCAATCCGGGTCCACCAGTCGCCTTTGATTGACGCTGTTATGTCCGCGAAAAGATGATTACATTTATTCAGCAAACTTATCCGCGGCTCTGCCGCTCAGCAGAATGTTACTCACCGACACGCGGATTGATCGCAGGGAAGACCCGTCGTTAACATTAAAAGTAACTCCGCAAACAGAGGCAGGGAAAGTATGAGGGAGATTGCACCCGAGGGCATAACCGGTATGCCGTCACGCACGGCAGAGTATCTTTGCCGTCAGACTGCACGCCTGGTGAAAAGAGGAAGCCTGACCCCGGAGACCTGCCAGCGTATCTATGCTTTTTGTGGTATCAGACCGTCAGATACTCAATGGCGTCAGTTTCTTATCCCGGTTCTTTGCTGTCTGGGATTACTGTCACTGGTTGCCGGATCGGTGTTCTTTATTGCCTGGAACTGGGCGTGGCTGCCGAAGATGGCGAAATTTGCCCTGGCCGAACTGCTGATCGTCGCGCTGGCGGTGGTGGTCTGGTGGCGCTGGTACAGCACGCTGGCACGCAGCGCATTGCTGGCAGCAGGGTTAAGTTTCGGCGCCCTGTTTGCGCTTTATGGGCAGATTTATCAGACCGGGGCTGACAGCTGGGAGCTATTCCGGGCTTGGTTATGCGTTCTTCTGCCGCTGGCGCTGATTGCCCGGCAAAACAGCCTGTGGTTTTGCAGCTGGCTGGTCGCTAACCTGGCGTTCCAGCTCTATTACACCACGATGCCGACCTCACTGCTGGATCTCGCCGTGTCTGACAGCTTCACCCGACTCCCGTCGGCGGTGCTTCACGGATATCTGGCGCTGCTGGCCGCCTGCCTGATTATCAGGGAAGCGCTGGCCTGTCGGGCGATAACGCATCATCCTGAGAGCTGGCTGGCAAGTCGCTGGTTCTCACGGGTGATGGCTGGATTTTTACTGCTGCTGCTGACCACCATCGTGGCCGGGAACATTTCTGACTGGGACGGTAACAACCACTTTACTTACATCACGTTCGGCTGGGCGATCACCCTGCTGGCAGGTTATTACCTGTACCGTTACCGCTATCAGGATCTCTGCATGCTGACGCTGGGCATCGCCAGTCTGACTGTTGTTGGTTGTGCGCTAATCATGCGGTTATTTCTTTACGCCTACGATACGGGCGATCTGTTTTTGACCGGTGCCCTGATGGCATTCTGGCTGGCGGTAAATGGTTCGATCCTGCTGAAGTGGCAACGCAAAATGGTTGAAAAGGAGCCGATCGATCGGGTTCCGGCCAGGCTGACCTTACTGACAGACACGTTGCGTCAGCAGGGTTTGCTAAGCGCCTCGCAGATTGAAGAAATTCAGCAACGCGATCTCGCCTCCGACCTGCCCTGGTATCTGAGGCTGGCGCTAAGCGTCGGTGGCTGGATCGCAGCGATCATCATTCTGTTACTGCTGATACTGCTGCTCTATACCGCTGACTTACTCGACCAACCGAATGCCGCCACCCTTATTTTTCCTTCACTGCTGCTCGCCGTCATTGCGCGCGGCCTGCTGCGCAGTCAGCGTGACGGTAAACATCACCTCGGGCTGGCATGGGCAATTGCGGCGACCTGCGGGCTGATATCCGGCGTTCTGCTGCAAATCCACAGCAATGACGTCAGCTTCCTTATGCTCAGTTCACTGTGTGCAGTGCCGATCCTGGCCGCGATGGCGGTAACTATGCCCGACCGCACTTATCGATTTATGGCCATCACTGCCCTGACCTTTTTTCTGGTGCTGGCGGGCCATTCTCTGGCCCGGCTGTCCCTGTCGCCGACGGCTGGCCACCTTGCTGTTTGCGGAGTGGTGGCGGCGATAACGTGTTGGTGGCTGTGGATCGTCAGTCATCAGCTAAGGTTACAGGCAGGGCCGTACGCTGACGCGGTACATCCCCTGCTGTATGGCATCCCGGCTGGTCTGATGTTGCTGAGTTTCCTCGGGATAAACGCGGCGTATCTCACGGATTTCATCTGGTCAACTGCGCAGTTGACTACGCTTCAGTCTGCGACGGGCACAGGGATCGCGGCAGGCTTAGTGCTGAGTGCACTCAGTCAGAAAAGGAATGGCCAGCCGCTGTTTTCGATTATCACACTGCCCGCCGCCCTGATCTGCGGGGCTGTCGCCCTCTATGCACCGGGTATTGGACTGGGCCTGTGGTTGATTCTGATGGCGCGTTATCAGGGAAGTCAGGGATTACTGGTGGTCAGTGGCGGTTTCATGGTGCTGTATGTCATTGGCTGGTATTACTTCCTTGCGGTTACTCTGCTGCAAAAATCCCTGCTGCTGATGGTCGGTGGTCTGGTTTTACTGGGGCTGGTATGGGGAGTCAAAAAAGTGTTACCTGCACCGATCGGAGGTGCCAGTGAGAATGCGTAAACAGAGCCGATGGCTGGCAGGCGCAGTGATAGCGCTGGCGCTGGTGGCCGTCAATGTCAGCATCTGGCAAAAAGAGCAGGTGCTGAAACAGGGCGCGGTCATGATTTTACCCCTTGCGCCGGTTGACCCGCGATCCCTGATGCAGGGTGATTACATGGCGCTGAATTATACCCTGACCCGACCTCTGGAACTGAGGTTGTATCAGCAGGCTGAGACCTGCGGCGCGACCCTGTCAGCGCCCTGCCTGCCCACCAGCGGGACGCTGATTGTTGACCTCGATGCGCAGCGTCATGCGACTCAGGCCCGGTTTGATCACGGTGAGCCTCTGCAGGCGAATCAGCTACGGGTGAAATACCATCAACATTCTGGCTCGCTGACCGTCGGCACCAACGCCTGGTTCTTTCAGGAAGGCCATGGCGAGCGTTTCGCGCAGGCACGTTACGGGGCATTCCGCGTCGGGAGCGATGGCACGGCACTCCTGACCGATCTGCTTGATGAGCAGGGTAAAGCGATTCAGCCTTAACTATGCCAGACGCTTACTGGCCTGCCAAAAAATACTCTGACAGGCGGCTTTAAGATTCTTCCTGCCAGGATGCCCGTCACGGATCGCCACGAGGCTCTTGCTGGTCTGTGGAACCGTTTATCGATCATCGCCTTAGCGCTGATATTTACTAAGGCGCTGAACGTTCCGGCATCAGTTGCCAATGCGATCTGCTGAGTTAAACCGGCCGGAGAGGTGTTATAAGCGGGCAACGGCCAATAGGGTGAGTAAAGCGGTCGGGACGGAAGCGGAGTAGCACAGGCAGATTATGGTTGGTGCAGCAACCTGTTGATACGCTACCGCGCAGCAGGTTCTGTCTGCTTACCCAGGTTGCCTGCTACCGGATGTGGCACGGTAAAGTACGTAACCGTCGTAATGCTTAATGGCGTGCACACTACGCGGGCTCGTTTCCCGGCGCTTCTCCCCGGGAAACGTTGTCAGTCGTTGGTACAGAGATTGCGGGAGTAATAAGCGGCGGTTAGCCCGGCAGGTACTCGGCTACTGCTCGTTTTTACGCTGCACATCCTCTGCGGCAGAAACGCCGGTGATGTCAGAAAGCCCATCCTGATCGATTTCAGCCGCGGCACCATCAACAGTCCGGGCCATCATGAGTAAGTCCTGCAGTTCGTGCAGCAGAATGGCCGCATCCGATTTAAGCACCTCATCGGTATCCACGGACTCAATAATCGTATTGATGGCCTTTCCGGCGCTTTCCATCATTTCAGTCACACCGCCCTGCTTACTCACTGCAAGCACCAGCGCGCTGATCAGAAGCGATTGAGCCTCGACGCGGGCAGTTAACTGTTTGGTTGCCGCATCAATTTTAGAGATTTTGGCAAGCATACTTAACACAACGTTTTTCATGGGAAATACTCTATAAAACCTATATTTGGCAGTTAATCAGGTTGAGGAAACGCTGATTAACCATTTTCACTGGTTCACTGGCTGAAAATAATTAACAAAACCTCTGTCGGATTACGCTATTTTTTGACCAGCGTAAGCCTCTGAAAATTTGCCACGGTTACCGGCCTGCCGCATCCAAAACAGACTGCTCCGTGAGCACCTTTCTTCATGTCAGACAGGAGAGAATAGGTAAACTTCCTGTCACCGCAGAACGGGCATTGAAATTTAGCGAACCTCATGAATACCCATTAGGGTCATCCCCGGTAAAAGAGGGCCCAGCATGGCAGGTTAGCGTTAATTGACAAGCACATTTACGTCAGCAGCGATTTATTGAAGGAGAACAGAATTTTCGTCCTCTGCCGGGCTGATGAGAAAGATTTTCTGGCTGTTCGTCGGGAATAAAATGCCCGCATTCTCCGATAACCGCACCGCTGACCTGCTCAGCTACTGCATGCAGCGGGGTCGCCATATCCGGTATCGAGCCCTGATCGGCATGCCACCCGTTAATTAATACACCGCTATGTTAGTAATGTCTTCATCAGCAACATGAAGGCATCCTATCCCCATGAAGAAGCATTTTTCTTTTCAACAGATCATCAGTATTCTCCGCGAGGCTGAAGCCGGGGTTTCAGCCCGTGAACTCTGCCGCAAGCATGCTATTTCATACGCCACCTTCTACACCTGGCGCAAGAAGTTTGGCGGCATGGAAGTGCCGGAAGTTAAGCAGCTTAAGTTACCTGAAGAGGAGAACGCCCGACTCAGGAAGCTGCTCGCCGAAGCCATGCTCGATAAGGAGGCGCTTCAGGCGGCTCTCGGACGAAAGTACTGACGACAGACCAGAAGCGGGAAGCCGTGGAGTTGATGTGTGGACCTGGTCGATGGATTTCGTTATGGACGCACTGGCCCCCGCTCGCATGATGAAGTGCCTGACCTGCATGGATGATTTCACGAAGGAGTACCTGACAATTACAATTACCGCTGCATTCGGGATTTCAGGCGGCAGGTCACGCGTATTCTGGACAGCATCGCGCTGTTTCGTGACTATCCGGCGACGATAAGAACTGATCTGGGGCCGGAATTTACCTGCCGCGCACTGGAGCAATCGGCCTTTGAGCATGGCGTGGAGCTGCGGCTTATCCAGCCAGACAAGCCGACCCAGAACGGATCTATCGAGTATTTTAACGGACGATTCAGAGATGAATGCCTGAACGAACACTAATTCAGCGATAATGTTCACGCCAGGAAAAGGATTAATGACTGGCGGCAGGATAATAGCCAGCGCCGTCCACATTCATCGCTAGATTACCAGACTCCAGCTGAATTTCAGCGAATTGGCGGAACGGTAAATATGAAGAGAAACTAACCGACATTACTAGCTGAGTTTAGTATCTAATCCTAAGGCAGGTTAACAATCACTGGTCAATATTTGAATGCAGAAATTAGCATTGTAAGACTGGAGCATTGAAATCTTCCAGGTCCGAATTAACAACGCTATTAAATCGCCTCCACTATACTGATTTAAAATAATCAGTACCACCACATAAAATACCTGCATTTAATTGCTCCAAAACTGATCTTGAGCAATATCGCCTGACACAGAGGCATTAAAATTATATATATTATTTTTAACAATCATATTGCAACAATGCCTTTCGCTAAACCCCTTATAATAGCTGCAACCATAGTTACAAGCCTCACGGCTCAAGCCCTGAATTTTTCTTCTACCCTTTTATATCTGGATTGCCCGGGAAGGGGTCGTATCGAGGTTATCCTTCACGTCTATAATCATACTGAAGAGAAGTGGAAGGATAACTTTGAGGTAGGTGCCGGACACAAAAAAACAGGCAGGCTAGAGCTTGTTAAATTCGTCAATGGCGACGTGCTGATTCATGACAACAAGAGTGATGACTTTAGCTATCTTTATTATGGAACAGGCCCCATTAAACATTGCGTTAAAATAACTGAACGAGCTATCCACCCTACATTCTGAATGATTTTTCGCCGGATATAGTGTAGGTGCTATACCGGTCTTACTTTCCGGGCAGACGTAATGCCCGACCGTCATTCAGGAACAGCCCTGGAAATTTTAAAGTGAAATGCTGACCAATGACTTTTATATAACATCAACTCAATAATAAATATTCAGAAGACAGATATTATATGAGGTTGTCTCTCCCCTGCTTTCTCAATATCTCAATAAGTCTTCTGACGGTTAATTCTTAGCGATAACAGAACAACATCTGTGAGAAGTATCACTTTAGCATTTTATGTCATCCATAAGCGTGTAAAGTCAGGCCAACCCAACTCGCAGGTTTCCACCCCTTTGACCTGTTCAGGCACAAGGAGTCGCCAGCGCTGGATATACAAAGGAGTCACCCACCCGTTATGCTTCAAATAGCAGAACAGACGCCTGATGCGGCGTGAGTGCTGTGACGGAGATCCTTTTACCGCCCTCTTCAAAATTTGTTCACCCCGCTCATTAAAGTCTTTACCCCAGAATGCTCTGAACATATGACAGTGTCGGTAATGCTCTTCCAGTGTGCCGGCCAGGTGCGCGCCCATCGGCTGAAATCCTAAACATAAATCAAACGATGACCAGTCCTCCTCCGGTAGTAGCCAGTGGCTGGCTGCCCGCGTCGTCACATTCAGCTGGCAACCCCGCCACCGCAGACTTTTCTTTAATTGCTCTATCAGCGTTGTCAGTTCGGGCAAGAGGCAGTAAACAATATTCAGTTGTGGCGGCAAGTCAGCAGACTCTACCTCGCTATTTTCCCCGCGCAGCCACTCAGGGCATTCTGCAATCGTTGTGGTCTCCATCAACATACGCTGCACATGTCCCTGAATGATCCGCCGGATAACAGCCTGCTGTGCCAGCGTAGTTGTCTTCCGCGTCGAGTTATAAGTCAGGAAGGTAACCCCTCCATCTCCGGATAGTATTTTCACATCTTCAGACGAGACAGGAAGCTGCGCTGTTTTCAGTGTAATTACCGACCAATCCGGCGCAGGGCGCGGGTGGATGTTGAAACTTACTTTTGCTACCTGAGGCCGTTCCCCATACCAGAATGCTGAACGCTGTAAAACCAGAGCCGATTCTGTATGCTCTTTTATTCGAAACGGACCGAGTCCGATAGTATGGTCTTCAGGGTGTGACAGGGAATAAGCCGGATGTGCCAGTCGGTGTGGCAGTAAAACATCAGGATTTGTCAGCTTCAACTGCAGGACATATCCCGACAAAGTGATCTGTGCCACATGCGGTAATCCTGGTCCGCCAACATGACGCTGCAAGACTGATACAAGTTGTTCTGGTCGCAGCGGCTCCCCATTGTGCCAGACTAATCCCCGTCGCAGATAGAGCGTCCAGCTCAGACCATCAGCGCTGACTTCAGCAGTATGTGCTAGTCCAGGAACTGGTCCGGCCGCTCCCGGCACGAATCGCATCAGCCCTGCATGTACCATCTGTATAAGATGACGTTCAGGCCATGCGGTATAAAGGGAAGGCGTGATTTTCATCAGGGGGCGGAAAAAAGGAATAACATATCCCTCCCCATCATCGTTATCTGCTGAATAAACCGGCCCCGAGATAAGAGTTTGATCTGTCTGCATTGCATAGTCACCGTCGAGCAAAGCCTTAAGCGCCGCAGGATCAACGCGGCACTGAAGCACGCCGGTTGCGCCACGACCCGCCCTGGCTTTCCAGTTCAACCAGCCTGATTGCTGCATTTCACTCAATAATGTCCTTGCATAACGGGGGGAGCAATACAGGGCTTCTGCCACCTCGTTCAAAGATACCTGAGCGGGTTCGGTACGCCAGCGCATCAAAAGCCGTTGATAGCGCAGCAAAAGTCGTTTTTGGTGTGAGGAAAGACGTTCTGTCACGTAAAAAATCTCCGGTTTATATTTATTAAGGACTATTTTGATAATTTCTGCGTATAAGGATCAGCCCGAAAATCACTGATTAGCGGTATAAACAGTTATTTATTTTTCAGAAAAAGCTCTCGCCCCCTCTGGCCTGCTTAACGCGGGCACGGCGCAACCAGAGAATTACATCTTATGTTTCAAATAATTACCTCAATCCATGATGGACTTTTCAGGACAAAATAAGCCTCGAATGAGTCCGGTAATTCTGCGCAGCACGGAAAATCTTTTTTTAGCAATAACGAGCTCAGCTTTATATATTTTCAAAACCACAGAGCTCCCCTTTACGGTGTAATGAATATTCCCCTGAAATTTGCGCGTGAACCTTTCCCTCATCGACAATAAACTGTATTGCCCTGCTTCCCGGTACTGCCAATAGATATGCCGTAAGGGATGATCACAAAACATGCCCCACGGTTTTTTACTGTCTGTAAAATGCAGGATGTAGGGAGAATTTATCGCCTCGTCAGCCATTGCCAAAGAGTATTTATGCTCAAGCTCGTTAAAGGTAAACATCCGGCTGCTAACGTTCCATTTGAGCGGGAGCGTTTTAATGCAGTCTTTAAAGATAATATTCAGGATGTCCTGATCCTGCAGAGTGATCAGCCCCCTGTGCTGATAAAAACGTTCAAAACAGGTCATAAACATATCCGGGAAGCGTCGGTTTATTTCCCTGAAGTTAAACAGTAGCACGCCTGCGTTGATGTAATCCTGATGCGCATAGGGATGCAAACGTCGCGCCTGAAATACCCCGCCCTCATCCTGAACGCCCGCTATGCAGTAGCCTTCTGTCTCTGTATCCCACAGTTCTGCAATGTTTCCGCAGACAACCACATCTGAGTCAAGATAGATGATTTTTTCAATAGTGGCTGGCAGCAACCTTTGCATCAGCAGCCTGTAGTAGGTGTTAAGTGAAATATATTTTCTGTTCAGTGGTAATGCTGGCAGCATACTCGCGCTGACCGGCAGAAAGTGAAATCTCACCTCCGGTGCCCGAATCTGCGCTGACTTTATTTTCTCCCTGTTCGCCTGGGTTAATCGTTCGTCACAGATAATATAAAAATCAATCACCTGCTCAGGGTGCGCATTGCTAATCAGTGAAGTAATGGCCACATCGGCATGCGGCGCATAATGGTCATCAAAGGACATACAGATGTTCACCTTGCCGGTCCTGCGGACTGCCGGCGTGACGACAGGGTGCGAGGCATGTAAAACCGCTTTCTCCGTCACGCCATAAGCCAGCGCCAGGGTCCCTACTTTCAGGCCGGGATAGGTGTTTTGCGCATATACCCGATAGGCGTTTAATAAACGCTCTCCGATAAAACCGAAAACCCGTTGCTGATACGGGTCGTAGCCGGAAAGATCAATGCGCTTTTCAGCTTCGCCAAGCACGCCAAATAAAAACTGGCAGTACTCATGAAAATAAAGGGACTTCATTACTGCAATATTTCCCCATGAGCAACTGCTCTCGCTCAGGCTTTGCAGTAACGGCAGATAATAATCTGGGTACTGTTTCTTCACGATCTGCAGGACGGTATCCAGCACGCGAACATCATGTTCCCTGGCATAAAAGTCACGGGCACTCATCACTTTTTTTGGCAGCCCCGCCGGATGAATTTGCCACAGAGGAGATGTGATGATGTCATACCGGGCGCAGGTTTTCCTGACGTTTTCCGGCGTCCATCCAAAATCCTGAACCTGCTTATCCGTTATTTCGTTGAAGATGTAACACCCGTCATCTTCAGCCCTGAAATTAAGCAGGCGGCGATAATGCATCAGGCCATAGTAGTCGGCATTAAGATTCTTCCACGCCCAGTAAAGCGCTGTCAGTTCACACCACGAGACGTTTTTATCCGAAATATTGTCTCCGGTATTATCCGGTACTGCGTAGTCCAGACTGACCTCACTGATGCTTTTTCCGACCTGAACAGGAAGGAAGCACTCGTTTTTAACAAAAGGGTATGACCTGTGATGGCAAACCAGAATTTTAATATTCATATTCGTTTATAAAGTTAGTGATATTCAGTGGTCACTCGGTAGCAGTGCACGCAGCGTCCCGGTAAAGGAAATTCAAATCATTGAAGCGGCAGATAACCGGGTCTGTGAGGCGCCTCGATACAGAAGGAAGGGGACAAACAGAGCCAGGCACCATGACGGTTATTCTCTTATGTGTGATATGTCCGTACGCATGCCATCCAGGAAACCTGCACGCCAGGCCGCCATCGCTGGCAGGCGCGGCTGATCAAGCAGGGCACCATAAAGCAGCAGCGTCAGCCGCAGCAGGGTGACAGATCGCGACCACGGCGAACCGGCGCGGGAATGCCGCAGCCATAAAAGATTTCGGGTCAGGTAATACCGTTTACGAGCACAAATGCGCCCCTGTGAAGGAACATCATGGACGTAACGCAGGGCTGGCGACCAGACCAGCCTGGCCCCTTGCCTGGCCAGCGAGGCCCCTGCGCTGAGGTCGTCATAATAGATAAATAACCGTTCATCCAGAACGGCGCGCAAGCGTGTCAGCCATTCGCGACTGACGCAGGCCCCCACGAACGAAAGGCTCTCTACCCGGGTACGGCTTACACTGGGCCGGAACGCTGCCGGGTTCCAGGCATAGTGCAGAGTCTGCCACAGGGTAGCCGGCACGCGGATGAAGGGCAGGTTCATGGTACAGGGCTGACCGTCCGGACGACGAACATCGCTGCAATATGCATCGGCAACCGGCTCCCGGGTCAAAGCATCAAGCCAGTCATCTGCCGGCCAGGCGTCATCATCCGCCAGGCAAACATGCGTCCAGCCCGGCTGTTCCGCCAAAGCTGCGAGGCCGGCGCTGAAGCCGCCAGCTCCGCCAGTGTTCTCCGGCAGTGATAGCACCTGCAAACGCGGATCGTTCTGCTGTGCCAGCCAGTCACCAGTACCATCGGTGGCGGCATTATTAACCACCAACACGGAATGAAACCCCTGCGCCAGCGTATGCTTCAGTGCCCGTCGCAGCTTCGGCAGGCGGTTATACGTTACCATCAGCATCGCCACCTTCATGACGCCGCCTCTGGCCATGCAGGAGAGCTTAAAAAGGCCTGGGCCGCCCCCATGGCCTGCGCAATGGTGGCATCCATATCAAGGTAGCGACAGGTACCAAGCCGGCCAAGAAAAGTGACGTTCGGCTGCTGCCGGGCTCGTTCCTGATACTGAGTTAGCAGAGTTTCTTCTTCTGCCATGCGGACCGGGTAGTACGGGATATCGTCAGGGCCGGCCTCTCGGGAATACTCCCGAAAAATAACGGTTTTATCGTGGTGTTCCCACGGGCTCAGACGGGCATGGTCAGTGATACGGGTCCAGGGGATGTCAGGATCGGCATAGTTCATTACAGCGCAGCCCTGCCAGTCTGCCGGCACGACCTCCCGGACAAAATCCAGCGTCCGGTAGCGCAATCTGCCAGCATCATGACCAAAATAGGCATCCAGCGGACCGGACCAGAACAGATGTCCCCGCCGCGCCAGTTCCCTGGCCTCTGCTGGCGTCACCTTATGGCAGGTATGCACCTGAATGCCCGGGTGGTCCAGCATTGCCCTGACCAGCCCGGTATATCCTTCCGCAGGCATTCCCTGATACGGGTGACTGAAGTACCCGTCACTGAAATCAAACCGGAACGGCAGTCGGTTCAGGATGGCGGCCGGCAGCTCCGAAGCCGGACATCCCCACTGTTTTTCGGTATATCCCCGAAAGAAAGCGTCATACAGATCCCGCCCCATCAATTGCAGCCCCCGGGCCTCAAGGTTCCCCGCAGCCTGAGCCGTGCCGGTCGTCAGCGAGGTCAGCCAGTCACGCGCCTCGCGCGGCGTCATCGCCTGGCCCCGGAACTGGCTCAGGGTTAGCAGGTTGACCGGCAGGGACCAGACCTGGCCGCGTGCCGTGGTAAAGACCCGGTGAAAATAGGGCATAAAGCGGGCAAAACGGTTCACAAACTGCCAGACAGCCTCATCCGCCGTATGGAAGATGTGGGGACCGTACTGATGCACTCTGACCCCCGTTAGTGAACAGCGGACGTCATAACAATTTCCGGCCACATGGTCCCGCGCTTCGTACAGGGTAACGGTAATGCCCTTCTCTGCCAGAAGGCGTGCGACGGTGCTGCCGGCCAGGCCAGCACCGACGATAAAAACGGATGGTAATAGCATAGTGAGACTCAGATTAACGTTGGAAAACCTTACTGCCTGGCAGCCTTCATTGCCGTTTGATAACGAGGCAACAGCTCTTTCGGCGTGCCGTCCGCCACCAGCCGACAATTTTCAAACCACAGTACCCGGTCACAGAACTGGCGGATATCCGTCGGGTTATGGCTGACAAACAGCAGCGTAACGCCCTTTTTCCGGAAGGCGGTCAGCACATCCAGACAGCGCTGGCGGAAGGCGATATCTCCGACGGCCAGCACCTCATCAACCAGTAAAATGTCCGGTGAGACTTCGGTAATAACGGCAAATCCCAGACGGGCCTGCATGCCGCTGGAATAAATGCGTACCGGCTCATTGATAAAGTCACCCAGCCCGGCGAACTCTATGATGCGCGGCATAGCCTGACGGATGTCCGCCTGACTCATACCCAGCAGCGTGGCATTCAGACGGATATTCTCGCGCCCCGTCAGCTCGGGATGAAAACCAGCGCCCAGTTCCAGCAGAGAGGCCACCCGTCCACGCACCGTTACTCTCCCCGCGGAGGGCTGCAGTACGCCGGCCACCAGGGACAAGGTGGTGCTTTTACCGGCACCATTGCGCCCCATCAGGGCCACGGACTCTCCCGAATGAACAGAAAAACTGACGTCATCCAGCGCGGTATGGGTACGGTGCCGCCACAACGCCAGAGCTCGTCGGGGATGCAACAACAGGGACTTTAGCCCGCTCCCCAGATGGTGATACAACGGATACCGCTTAATCACATGATCAAAGGTTATGACCGGTTGCTTTGCCTTCATCACAGCACCTCCGCCAGTCGTGGAGCCAGGCGGCGTAGTACCTGTGAACCCGCCAGTAAGCTCAGTAGCACCATCAGCGCCATCACCGGAAAGCGAGATAGCGTGACCTGGTTATCCAGCAACAGCTCGCGCCACGCCATGACCAGCGGAGCGGCCGGATTCAGGTTCAGCAGCCACTGCCAGCGGACAGGCAGCATGTCCGGTGCCCAGATAATCGGGGTGGAATACATCAGCATCATGATGCCCAACTGAACAAAACGTTCCAGGTCGCGCAAAAACGGCGTCAGGCTTGCCAGCAGCAAGGTTATGCCCGTCAGCAGCAGCAACTGCAGCAGGAAAAGTAACGGTATCGCCCACAGCCAGCACAGGGCTGGCTGGTGGCCATACCACAGTAAAAATCCAGTCAGAACCGGAAGCGCGCACAGAAAGTGCACCCCTTCCATCAGCACCTGGCTGAACGGCAGAACGCCGCGCGGGAAGGCGGTTTTACGGATGATGGCGCTGTTGGCCAGAAACGCATCAGGAGCATTGCCCAGTGAGGCGGCCATCCACTGCCAGGGGAAGAGTCCGCTCAGCAGGAACAACGGGTACTCTGCTACCGGCACCCGCATTACCTTGCCGAAAACGACCCAATAAATCAGACCAAAGGTCAGGGGATGAGCAACCGACCAGACGTACCCCAACAGACTGCCCCGGTACCGGACCTGCATTTCCTTGTGCAGCAGCACCAGCACCATTTCATACCAGCGGCGAACCGAATAGCGGTGAGTCACAGCAGCACCTCCCGGGTCTGACGACCAAAAGCGGCTGGATCTGCTCCGGTCAGGGCGGCATAGCACAACAGATTCTGACGAGCCGCAGCCTCGGCGGTAAAAGACTGCAGTACCCTTTTGCGTCCTTCAGCCCCCGCCCGGATGGCATACTCGCGGTCCCGCAGTACCCGGGCCAGCGCCACGGTAAAGGCGGACACGTCACCGTCCGGCACCCTGATGCCACACCCATCATCCGGCAACAGTTCCCGGACGCCGCCGCGGTCAAACGCCACCACCGGACGCCCGCAACTGGCTGCTTCCAGCAGAATGCGGGGAACACCCTCTGCATAACGGGAAGGCAGCGCCACCACGGTGGCTCCTGCCAGCACCGCTGGCATATTTTTCTCTTCAACCTCTCCCAGCCATTCAATATCCCCCTGCGAAGCCAGCAGACTGAGCACGCGTTCGGGGATAGCATCCGGATCGCCGGGAACCGGCAGACCGGCCACCTGAAGAGTCAGGGCTATTCCCAGACGCCGCAACGTACGACAGACGCCAACCAGCGTATCAAGCCCTTTAGACTGGATAAGGCGGGCCGCAAAGAGAACCACCGGCGGCTGTGAGGCCGGCAAGGGAGAGCCCCTGTACACGAAGGGGTCCACGCCAGATACACCGGTCACCCGGGTGGCGCGCTCGGGCAGACGAGCCAGCTCTGTTAATCGCCGCCGGTCATCTTCGTGCTCGAAAGCCATCAGACAGGTCGGATGGCGGGCTGCAAATCGCCAGACCTGGCAGACCAGCCTTCTCAGAAGCCGTAACGACAATCCCCGACCGCTAAACAACCGTCCCAGCCCCGGGAAGCTCATCATTACGCGATAGCGTCCGGTCAGCATGACAGCGATCAGACAGGGTTTAAGCGTGATGGCGTGCACCACATCCGGCTGGAGTCGCTTCACCTGACGCCCGACCTGCCACGCGCTAAGCAGAAAATTCAGCGGACTGCGGGAGGTGGCTTTCAGGACGAGAGAATGAACCTGCAGGCCGGCGGCTTGCATCGTCGCCATCACAGACGGCGACGTTGGACGAACCAGCACGTGCACTTCCATGCCGGCGGCACGGGCGGCATGAGCTCGCGCCAGCCAGTGCATGACAAAGTAACGGTCATCGTTAACAATAAAACAGAGCTTCATAGCTGCGCTCCTGTAAGGTGAAAACGGGGATCGCCAGGAAAGCTCACTCGCGCGCGACGCAGCATGTCCGCGGCAAGGTCCTCATGGCCGAAAGCTTTTTCCACACGGATAAGAGAGTCCATCAGATTTGGATCGTTATGGGCGGACAGGTAGCCGTTAGCCTCCTGAACAAAGGCCTGCAGCAGCTTTACATCCCGGGGCTGGTTATAAGCAATCAGCAGGCTGACACAGCGGTCAAACTGCAGGCGATCCGCCTGCATCAGCTGCGATACCTCGGGCAGAAAAAGCGTTATGGGTGATGAAAAACCGCTTTTCTCCACCTCACGCAGATGAATGAGGTTTAGGGTACACGCAGCAAGCACCACGAAGCCGGCCAGACCGGCAGGAAGGGCCAGCCACGCTTTTCTGGCGACACCTTCGCACCGACGGCCGTCCGGCAGCGCCAGACGCCACAGCAACAAAAACAGAACGAAGTGCAGGGCTGACAGATAAAACGGAAATTCGGTCATGGCGTGTAGCGCCAACGGCAGGGACAGCGGCCAGAGGCTGATATAATGTCGGGCTGTACCCGGCCTTCCTTTTGCGCGAAGGAAAGAGACAGCTGGCAGCATCCAGAGCACGCCGGCGAGCAGCAATCCGGCGAGCGCTACAGCACCGCCCTCCGCCCAGACGTACAGCAGTTCATTGTGAGGATAGATAACCCGCTCCGGGGTCGCGCTGACCTCACCCAGCGCCTCAAGCCCGTCTGACCAGCGTCGTTCAAAGCTGCCGAGCCCGCTGCCCGCAAGCGGACGTTGCTTTATGAGCTCTGCCGTCACGCGCAGCATCTGCAGGCGACGTTCGCGAGACTCGCTGCGCATCCGGTCGAGGCTGAAAGTGTCGGCCGCCCGAGGTGAAACCGCATGAGCGGTTGCCACAACGACCTGCGGTTGCACGGAAAGTACGCCGATGGCCATGATGCTACTGAGAAGGACACATCCCCCCAGCGCGCGCCAGTGACGGTGCCAACCAACCAGCCACAGCACGCCGCCGCACGCCAGAAGTCCTCCCAGCCAGCCGGTGCGGGAGCGGGCTACGGCCAGCGCAGCCAGAATAAGCGCCAGCGCGAGCCAGCCGCACAGGCGAAGGCTACGGCGATGAACGGGCAGAGAAAGAAGGCACCACAGCGTTGCTCCGGCACCTGTCGCCAGAAACGACCCCAGCAGGTTCACCTGCCCCAGACTGCCGAGCGCCCGTCCCTGGGCGGAAAGCACGTCATAGTGAAGCATGCCGCGAACGAAAGGGCTCAGGGGAAACAACAGCTGTGCCAGCGCCATCAGGGCCTGTAATAAGGCACCCGCCGCCAGAACGGAAACAAGCAGCGCCCGGCCCCGCACGCCGAAGCGAACATGCAGCAGCAGAATAAACAGTCCAGTGCCGGCCCACAGCCCGACCAGGCGCGGCAGGGCATTAAGCCGCCAGGCCGGAACCGTCGTCCACAGCAGTGGCAGGGTCATCAGGACGGCGGCAGACAGCACCCCGACAACCAAGCCGCGCGGCACGCGAGCGTTGCGTGCGCACCACAGAACAACCAGCCAGATCGCCACGCAGGCCCAGACCAGCAGATTGTGTCCCCCCAGCATGCCGGGGCCGACGCTGCCGGAAAAGGGGAGCGTCACGCATGCAAGCAATACAACGGCAGGAATGCAGCTGCGCTGAAATTTATTACCCAGCATCACGAGAAAGACACCCCGCGATGGGCGCGCAGCCCAAAACAGTCTTCTTCATCCAGCTCGCCGGCAATGGCCACGTCGCGCAGGTAGGCCGCGACGTCATAAAGCACCGTAGCGGCTTCTGAATCTACATTACGCATGCGACGAGCTGTGTCACGCACCCTTTTCTCAAGCGCACGCCTGCCGCCGCCATAGTTAATAACGGCATTCTCAAGCAGGCGAAGACGATGGTAGTCTTCACGAATGCCGGTAATATCAGAAATACCAGCCGTAAAGGCGCGATTATTATCGCCACTGCGACGGCGTGAAAAAGACATAACAAACTCCCCACCATCCGGAAGATGGCGTATATAAATAACAGTTCGGCATGTAAATACCGAAATTAAGTAGCCGTAGAAATCACATTAAGAAAAAATTTATACTTCATAAAGCTCTAAATAATTACGAAACTTACTGCTGGGTCATAACCATTACCGCACTAGCGGTAAAATCACCGGTTGCAATTTGTCTTATCTCTACATTCGGATCGCGCAATAATTGAAATTCTAATTCTCGAGCAGAATAGCCGTTAACAAATTCTTCAGTTATTGATTGTTGAGGTAAGCTAATTAACGAACCTTTATAGAATACAGCCACGCCAAGGTTTGGATTTGATGTAGATATAACTTGATTGCCATTAATATTGACAGGAGTAAACTCTAGAGTTGTTTTAACATCGACACCGACATCTCGAACGCATAGTACCTGGAATGTTTTCTTAATATTCTTATTACTCCCATATTGTACTGATGTAGGAATAGCACTACGTTCAATTGTTCCGAAGTTAACGTCCATATCATCACCATAATTTAACATGCATTCAGCAGGTACTTTAGGTAAAGAACTTGCATCCTGACACATCAAACCCTCACCAGGTATTGCCCACTCGTGATCATTATCATCAACCAATGTAAAGCACATATTAAATGAATATGGCAGGCTTAAGCTAGTGCCGTTACCACCAAAGTTGGGGTTTTGAGATGATATAGTCTTTGAGGCACTAAGGGTGACTGCTTTCTGTGCATCTATATAAGTTGTGGTTTTCATAATTGAACATGTTGACGTTGTAGTGCTTTGACATATATGCTCGCGGAAACGATACGCTCCGTTAAATGGTGGATAGCTTTCTACAAATTCCAGAGTTAAAGTAACTCCGGTGCCGGCGGTAAACTTAGCTCCCGCGCCCCAGAGGGTAGTACCATGAATACGCCCACCAGCGGATGACCAACATCCATATGGTGATATTTCTATTAATATCGAACCAGGTGGACAAGGATTATCAGCAATTGGTACCCCCAAAACTTCAGCTTTTATTCCATGAGAAAAAAAACACATAATAAAAAATAGTATATATGTTTTCATTGAGACACATGAAAAATATCTCGAATTACAAAAACATCTCATTAAAACCTCGACACCTAGAATTCAAATAAAATATCAATCTGAATTGCACTCACAAAACAATTAAGATCATGGTTGCAATAAAGCACTGGTTACAGAAAACAAAATTAGATGTATTCAAAAATAATTGCACCTGTAGCTGTAAAGGGCTGATCAGTTAAAGTCGCCGCCGGGTCTTTTACCAGACGAACTTGCAAGGCCGGCGGGCTTGCCGGGTCAGGAATGGCTATATACGTATTGAGCTCAAGTGGACTCCCGTCTTTAAGTACCTGCGCACCCAGCCCGGTAACGTCGGTTGCTATAGCCTGCGTATCCCAGGTGGTGGGATTCGCCTTGATAAACATCGAAACCTTATCCTTACTGGTTGCGCCGCCGCAGTTCAGGCTGTAATGCAGGTCCTGAACGTACCTTCCGGTATCAATTTTACTGATACCCACATTGCCAAAAGATACCGTTATTGGCTGGTCATCGTTTATCGCGCAAGGCGTGGTTTGCACCATGTATATCTCGAAGACTATTTTCTTAGTGTCTCCGGTTTGCGCAGCATAACAAAAAAATTTGCCCGTCATGACCAGGACAAATACCATTATAAATTTCAGTATTCTTTTACACATAATTAGATTTTGTTCGCCCATCGAGAAGCCTTACTGAAACTCCATTGTCAGGACAGTTTCAGCCAGCACCATCGACCCGGTGAAATCTGCTGTTCCTGTCTGAACAAGCTTAGCCTCCAGCTGCGGTGGATTGGTCATATCAACGTTGAAGGGGGCTCCTACATCCTGTATTACACCGTTTACAAGAAGTTCAACACCCAGAATGTTTGAAGCGCCTACTACAGTCAGTAATTTATGTCCATCGAAGTCCACCCCATCTCCCTGGTAATCAGTAAATGTCATTGTAGCTATACCTTCAGTATCACCGGAGCAGGTCATTGCACCATCAATCGCCAGGGTATATTCACCAATTAGCTTGAAGCCATTTGCCCTGCTGTAGGTAACATTTTTCCATTCATGATAGGTTATGTTACCCCCGCTTCCGGAGTTAAAGGTACAGCTCCCCGTTGCCACCACCGTGCCGCTGATATTGATATTCATTTTGAACTGGTCGCCCGCTGCCCGCCCGCTAAGCGCCATCGTCGGGGCGCTGAACAGCAACATCGTCAGTGTTACAATCAGGCCCGGGATACAGCGTTGAATAAATGTATTCATCTCGTCATGGCTCCGTTTACGGATATTCCGCGTCAATCGTGGCCGTGGCGGAGAAGGCGCCGGGCACCAGTGACTGATTTTTAATAGCGTCTGGCTCTGCCTGCACATAGGCCTGCAGAACGATTTCCGTTGTACCGTCATTTAACGCAAATCCGGTCATGGCCTGATTCACCGGCAGGTTTTTACCCTCCGGGGTTTCAATACCGATGGCAACGCCGGCGCTGCCGGAGCCCGTCGCGGTCAGATAGCCCGGCAGCGGCGTGCTCTCTGCGCCGGTGAGCGTAAGGTTTACCGTTTTCCCCAGGCTGATGTCACATTCCGTCAGCGAAATGGTAAACGGCACGCCCGGCGTGCGAACGTCTTTATAGAGCCCTTTCTCAATCACCGTGCCGAAGTCCACCGTCTGCGTGTTATTGTTCACATCCAGCGTACAGGGCTCGGTGACGAGCGTGCCGCTTATCTGCAGATTGTTTTCCAGCGCCTGTGACGGCCCGACCAGCAGCAGCAGCAGGGCCAGGCTGGCCCCTCCTCGGTTTTCTCTCATCGTCGCGATACCATCAGTCATAGCTCACCTTAAAGCCGGCCACCGCACGAAACTCCCCCGTAGTGAGCGTCTGCGCCGTGCGCACCGGCGTCACCGTGTACGTCAGAACGTTATCGCCGGGTGCCAGGAACAGCGGCTCTCCGCGTTCACCCGGCGTAACGGGCCGACCCAGAGGGTCAGCAACGGCCAGCCCTACGCCGCTTACGCCGGTCGCTTCTAACAGACCGGGAGCCTGCGGGAGAGTGACGCCGGTAAAAGAGAGCGTTACCACAGGCTGAATGGCATCCTGCGTGCTTGTCCCGGTATACCGGTCAGACTGGTTTCCCCCGGTGCGGCTGCAGCGGCTCAGCTTAATCCGGAACGATACCGGCCCCCCCCTGTCTCCGGCTTTTGCCAGCGTATGGCGGGCAACGGGACCAAGGCTAACCGTCTGGTAAGCTGACGTCATGTCCAGCTGGCAGGCGCCCTCAAGAAGCAGGCCATAGACACGCAGTTCACCGTGCTCGCCGTCCACGTTCCAGTCGTCCACTGCGGTCACGGTTTTCGACAGCACGCCGCTGGCAAGCGCTGCCAGCAGGCCCAGCGTTAGCGTGGTCTTCCGCCAGCTCATACCGGACAGAAATTCCGCCGTGTCATTTTGTCGATTCATGTCTGACTCCCGGATTCAGGCGTTCGGGGAAGGCATCAGCCCTCTTTCATCCCGGTCACGGTGCAGGTTGTGCCGCTGCAACTGAAATGAAGCTGCGGTCGACCGCCGTAGTCGTTAATAAATGTCAGCACCGGATGGCTGCCCAGCGCGGATGCACTCCCCCCAAGCGTCAGGCTGCCTTTTGGCGCCACCATATCGGCCTTAAAGCCCGGCACATCGGCTCCCTTCTCGCCGGCCGCCGCATGAACAATGGTCACGTAATAGCCGGTCGGGTTATTCACCGTATAGCGGTCACCGCTTCGGGTCAGAGTCAGTGCCTTTTGCGGTACCGCTCCGCTCTCCAGCGCCAGCGATGCCGGGCGATAGAACAGCTTCACCCGGGTCTGCAGCGCAATCTGCAGCGTGTTGGGCTTATCGCTTTTAGGCGGAATTTCGCGCAGATTGAAGTAATAGAGCGATTCCCTGTCCTGCGCCAGCGGCGTAGCTCCACCGGTAACCTGAAGTTTTATCTGGCTTTTTGCCCCGGGCTCAACGCGCTGAAGCGGCGGAAGGGCTGTCAGCGGATTTTCAATCTTGTTCCCCTGAGCATCTTCAACCCAGGCCTGAGCCAGATAGGGCAGCGTCTTGTTCTGGTTTGCGATAGTCAGGGACGTGGACGTACGGGTGCCGTCAAAAATAACGCGCGTCCGGTCCAGGGAAATAGCGGCCTGCACCGGCTGTGCTGCCATAATCGCTGCTATGGACAACGCTGCCGTGCGGGAGAGGGTCTTAAGTTTCATGTATCGGGCTCTCGCGGATTACTGGAGGCCAGCTTTTTCGGAGCCAGCCGGTTAAACAATATTTCCGTCAGCTGCGGTCGTTATGCCTGCAGCCTCCGGATGTTCTGTCACTACTTTTAAAAGGGGCCTCCCTGCCCGACCTGCTTCCTGACACAGCCCCGTCTGTCGTGGTGGTACAAGGCTAATTGCCTTTAATCACCGTTTTACGGGTGAGTGAGACTGTCCTTTTCCGCACCGATGGCACCGTAGCTGAGGCCGCCCTCGTGCGGGATAGCGGCGGTGACATCGTGCGCTTTTTGTTCCTTCCGTTTACCATCAGGCACAGCCCCTCCCGTCACGCCTTCACACGGCAGAAGCAGGGTCCGGCTCAGGTCTTCCGGCAGTTCCGGCGGCAGGTGGATATGGCACTGCACCTCACCGCTCCAGCTGACGTTCATTACCCCGTCAGCCCTGAGGCCGGTCAGCCAGACGTTGCCACCGTCACCCACAACCCCCGTCTGAATCTGGTCCGCATTGGTTACCGTTGACCCGAATGGCGGCGCGCTGCCGTCGGCGAGCTTAATCACCGCCATGGCCTTCTGCCCGGACAGGATGCCGAATTTCCGGTAGCCGATAGCGCCTTCCGTGAGGGTGTCCTGAATGACTGAGCGGGTGGCATCCACATCATCCGGCAGAGCATCCAGGTCCACGTTCACGCTGCTGCGATAGTAGCTGCTGATATCCGTGATAACCGCCTTGCCGAACAGGTTGGTATGCGCCACGCTTCCGTACCCGCGAACCGGCACATTACTGACCCCGTCCGTGTCTACCATCATGCGGGTGCCGCCTGAATTTCCTGCGCGGTGCAGCGCAGCGCCATACAGGGTGGCGGTCATGCCCCCGCGCAACGACATGCCGAACGCGCGATAGCTGCTGCTGTTGTAGCTGGCATTAGCCGTCATTTCGGCAATATCCCCTTCATGGGTAAAGTAGCCGCTGGCCGTGCTGTCGCCGCCCTGTGCGGCGCCGGCTGAGATCCGGTAGTTATTGTTTTCATCAATACGGTCGTAATAGCCCACGCTGTGGCTGCTGACACCGCCGCCAAACTGTCCGCTGTAGTCCAGCGTTGCACTCTTGCCCCAGGGCAGAGACAGGCTGACGTACATACCGTCATCATTTTTTCCGTTAACTTTGGTACGGGAAGCCGACAGGTTCAGACTCACGTTGCGGAAGGTGCCGGCATCAAAATACGTTGAAACCGATGCGTTCCAGGTATCATTCGCCTCCCGGTCCCAGTAGGTCTGATGGCTATAGTTCAGGTACGTGCTCATGTTCACATCCCTGAACTGCTTGTTCAGGGAGATGGTGTACAGCTCCTTGCCGTTGCCGTTACTGGTGGCGCTGTGGTAGCGCGTATCAAGGTACTGCGTCATGCTCATGAACTCGCGCTCTGAGAAGCGGTATCCGGCGAACGTTATCTGACTGTCGTACTCGTCAAAACGCTTTGAATAACTCAGGCGATAAGACCCACCCTGCCGCGTTTTCTGGTCGGGCAGAACTGCCCGCGACTGCGTGACGTCAAAAGACAACGCCCCGAAGGCCAGCAGGTCACGTCCAAGCCCCAACGCCAGCGCGTTATAGTCTCCGGCAAACAGGCCGCCGCCGTAGAGCGACCAGCCGTTGTTCACCCCCCAGGAGAACTCGCTGGTCAGGAAATCCGGCCCCTGGCTGTGATGGTCATAGTCCGACGGCTTACCGGCAGATACCTTATAGCGCACCAGACCCGGGCGGCTGAGATACGGAATGGAAGCGGTGTCAACCTGGAAGGTCTGCACGCTGCCATCCTGCTCCTGAACCTTCACATCCAGCTTACCGGTGACCGTGTCGTTGAGGTCCTGGATACGAAACGGCCCCGCCGCAACGGTGGTTTCATACAGCACCCGCCCCTGCTGGGTGATAGTGACCTTCGCGTTGGTCTTCGCGACGCCGGTCACTTCAGGCGCATATCCGCGCAGGTTCGGCGGCAGCTGGCTGTCATCTGTTTCCAGGCTGAGGCCGGTAAAACGGAAGCTGTCAAACATCGATGAGGACAGATAGTTTTCCCCCATCATCAGCTTCGCGCGCAGGGACGTAATTGCCCTGTAGGCGTAATACCGGCTCCAGTCCCAGCTTTTTTGCGTACTTCCGGTCTGCCCGCTCGTACGGTCATAGCTTGCCTGCCAGTCAGCGCGCAGGCGCCAGGGGCCGAGGTTGACGCCGGTAGTCCCGTTCCCGCTCACGGACTGCTGTTTTCCGGAGCCTGCCTGGCGGGTGTCCATAGCGTTAATGTCATAGTCAAACAGTAAACCGGTTACACCGTTGTCCCAGCGCGACGGAGGGTCCCAGCTTTCTGAGGTATATTCCAGCCAGGCCTGAGGGATGGACAGGTATAGCGCGCTGGTGCCCAGGTCCGCTCGCGCGGTCATCCCCTCAAGCGACGCCGTATTCATGCACTGCCCGTTATGCCACCACGTCACCTGACGAAGCGCGCTCTCTTTAAGGCCCATATCCGTTACCAGCTCATGCGTCAGACAGGGCTCAGACCCTTTCGGATCGTCATCCGGCGCGATAAACGAAATAGTCTGTTCCGGCAGCTCTGCCTTATTAATTCGAACCACCAGATGGTAGTCCCCCGGCAGCAGATAACCGGCCCGGGAAAACTGATTCAGGTCGATGCGGCTGCGGTCCTTAACGTCAAGGACGTCCGTGTTAAATTCGATAGCGTCTTCCGCAGCCTGCGATACCTGCCCGGCAGATAGGGCAAGGAGCACCAGTAACGTCAGTGGACGAAGCGTAAGGTGGAAAAAGTCGGCCCTGAGACATACGGCTTTAGCTTTACGGCATTGAAAAGATGAATATCGAATCAAAAACACAAAAAACGCTCCGCAATGGCTCCGAATTAAATCAACCGAAAATAAGAAACAAAAAAATAATTAAAAGAAAACGCCCTCAGAAATAATCGACCTTGAAGCGGATAGTGCCCCGGTAGTCGCCGGCGCGCAGGCGGTGCGGCGCCGCAACGACGCGCAGGGTGTACTCAAGCACCTGTGCTTCCGTCGTTAGCGGTATACCCGGAAGCGGCACGCCGGGACTGGCTACCTGCCCGTTCTGGTCACTTATCTGTATCCCAACCCCGTCCGCACCTTCTACTTTGAACAAATCCCCGTCGGCAACGCCGTCGAAGGTCACCTGAAACCCGCTCCATTTTTTGGCATGCGGCGCCCGGGGCTCGAGAACGCAACTTGTCAGGTGGATAAAAAACGGCCTCGAAGAGCCAAGACCGTCATGGATAAGCTCTCCCGTCGTATCTACGGCGAGGTAGACCACCTGGTTAGTGTCGCTTGTTTGTATGGCGCACGGCGTGTCAATGATGCTGCCTTTCATGCTGACGGTGCCGTGCCCCCGATCCGGAGCGCGCGCATGCCCGTCCGCCGGCAGCAGCGCCATCAACATGAAGGGCAGTACCCGCCTTGTGTTAGAAAGCTTTCCCATCTCCTCCCCTTGAAAGCCCGGCATTGCCGGGCTTATTCAGAACGCAGGCCTGAAGGCAGTAGTACTGCATCGGCTTGCCGAAACGCTTAGTTGTAGGACAGGGTAAAGTCAGCGGTGGAGGAGAAATCACCCGGCGTTACCGACGCGCCATTAGCCTGTACGTAGGCTGAGAAGGACAGTTTGTTGCTGCCGTCGCCGATGGTCTGCGCATTTGATAGCGTACCGTCCAGTTTTACAGGCGTGTTGCTACCATCGGTGATCACAATCCCTGCGCCTGTTGCAGAGCCGGTGATACCGAGCATGTCTGAGTTATTGGCGTCAGTCGCCCCAGTAAAACCAACAGATGCGCCGCTGGTCAGTTTGCTGGCATCGCATTGCTCAAGCTGAATATAGAAATTTACCGGGGAAGAGGTCTGGCCGTTGTTTAACGCGGAGTTAGACACCTGCCCCAGGTCTACGGTCTGGTTGGCCGTTTCTGCCGTAATGGAGCATGGCGAGTCAGTAATAGAGCCAGTGAAGGTAATAGTACCGTGGCCCTGATCGGCTGCATTAGCCGCGCCGGCAACCATAACCATACCTAATGCCACAACGAGTTTATTAAATTTCATGACTTTTGCTTTCCTTAAGAATATTTAAAATATCCTGACGCTTCAGGAACTATTGCTATCAGAAAACGCACCTTTTTCTTTCTGTTTCAGACAACAGGAAACCGTCGAAAATATGTGAAATATTTCCGTATCAGTTAAGGAGGCTTTTCCGCCCCAGCCTATATAGATTGAACACGAACTATATTTAAGCCGGACATACCGCAACAGCACGGGGCATATTTTCCCTGCGTACCTCGTGAGTGTCAATTTTTGTAAAAATACTCCGAAAACATCATCTAACCATTTGAATTACAGATATTTTTACCAATTGATTTCGTTAATCACTCTTGGGTAAAAGTATCAAAAAAATCAAATTACAGAGTTTTTTGCTCCAATATAACCTCATTAATCCGATTTTTCCGGTTTTAAATTCTGCATAAAACATTAAAAAAGTATAAAATAAAATAATGAGTCCGAATTGTTAGTGATATGTACTTAAAATAAGTCTTCAATCAACCGAAACAATCATCCATTCATTTAAAAAAGCATGCACTCAGGGTTATTAATCGAAGTAAATCAGACAAAAAACTATTTTTTCCATTCACAATAAATACAGCGGAAAGGCCCTTCACTCATTGCATTTAAAAATCAGGACGTAAAACTCCTTTTTCTGCTATTTATACGTAAGTCTGTCACCGGTGTTATGGCGAGCACACTGCTTATGCTCTTCATGGTGAAGCGTGCTCGGCTTAATCAGGTATTTTAATTAATCACTGTTGCAACTGGCGTAGTAAAACTGTCCGGCAGTCAGATCGGCGTCTTTTCAGCTGTGCTGTCAGCTGGCTGGATAATTTCCTGTCTCAGGATATCAGCAGCCCCGCTTAGCGCCGCCAGCCTGCCGCTGGCGGCCTGGGGCGATACGGCAGGCACACTGCCATGGTTAGCCGCTTATCGGATCAATGAGTTAAGAAACCCGTTAATATTTCCACTAATTTTTCCGGCTGCTCATCGGGAATAAAATGACCGCAGTTCAGGATAACCGCACCGCTGACCTGCTCAGCCACTGTACGCAGCGAGGTCGCCATATCCGGTATTGAACCCTGTTCGGCACTGACCGCCAGCAGCGGCAGCTTTCCGGCCTGCGCGCGCTGGTGATTCTGACTGGCCGGCCGACTGCTCAACCGCCCGGTAGTAAGCCAGCCCGGCCCGCAGCGCGCCGGGCTGCTGATAAAGGCGCAGATATTCAGCGCGCGCCGCCGCATCTATCCGGTGCGGACTGGTCGCTTTACGGTTAAAGAACCAGTCCAGGTAGATCGCTTATCCGGAACGTTAAGTAATCCAGCCGCTGCTATGAATGAAAGCAGATTTTATTAAACCCGATCAGGCAAGAAGAATTCTGCAGGAGGATGAAGGCTATAACGGACTCCTGAGGAAAATTTATGCATCATGTACCACCCTTACGCCTAAGGAACCGAGTGAAATAACTTCATCAGAGTCTGGGCGTAAAATCTACAATGCAGAACAAGCCATTAAAAAGGGACTTGTAACCAAAGGCTTAAGATAAAGCCGCTCTTACTTGCTGACCTATTTTATTTCTGACACACAAGATTAATGACGCTCATATTGACGCGGCAGGGTATCTGTCACAGGCCAAAAAACCATGGCGGAGGTCCGCCTGGTGCCAGAAGCGGACATTCGTATGGAGCTGCCCTTAATCACACCAGAAGACGAAATGTATTGGTTTCCCTAAAGCAGCATAGCCACAAGCACCAGGCACAGCAGCAATACATAGATTCGCGCATGCCAGATATCCGGTACCGCAGGAATAATCCTGCGACTAAAAACAATGCCGGCCCAGCCCGTCAGTATCAGCACCCCCAGTATTTTCAGGCTGATAAAACCCAGAAAGCCGGCTGCCGGAATTTTGTGCCAGCCGCTTATCGTATAGGTCACCGCACCGCATATCGCCACCGGTAGCGAGAGCAGGTTAGCTGCGCTGATGCACTCACGCATTGCATACCCGTGTCGCCGCAACAGCGGCACTGTCATAACACTGCCGCCCACGCCCAGTAATGCGGCTATCATACCGATCGTGATTCCGCCGCCTGTTACCCTAAAAGATGACAGTTGACGGGGTGCACTATTGCTGAAGAATCCTTTACGCAGCAGACAATCACCCATTGTTACGAGCATATAAAGGATAAAAAGCGTGCGAACAAAGCCCTCACTCAACATGCCTGCCAGCCAGGAACCGACAAAAGCACCAATGGCGATAAACCATAACAACGGCAACAAAATCCGCGACGACAGCTTGCCGGCCCGCCAGTTCTGATAGCTGACCCAGCCCGCGTTAAATACCATCACCGCCGTTGAGGTGGCAACAGCAATATGCATAGCGTTCCCTGTCAGTTCAGGCTGCCGCCGCAGCAACTGATAAACAAAGGGCACTACGACAAAACCGCCGCCAAAGCCAAAAAGTACCGTGGTGATACCGGTAGTTAAGCCTGCCAGTGCAATTATTACGATATCGTTCAAGAGAAGGTCCTGACCTGAAAATGAGTCAGTAGCTTATACCGCAGGCGCCCTGCTTCCCATTTGCGCTGCGCTCAATTACGCTTGCGAATCGTTCATACGGAGGCAAATGTGCGTAACGTAAAAATTGACGATATTGATCAGCTTGACCGTGAAGTAGTGGCCTTAGGCAATGACTATGTGCAGGGATTTATACTGCCACAACATCAGCATCGTCGTGCGCAGCTGCTGTATGGCGCCACGGGCCTGATGTATGTCTCAACCTGTGACGGAGAGTGGGTTGTTCCCCCACAACATGCAGTATGGATCCCCTCCGAAACCCCGCACGCCGTCAGGTTTGTGGGCGTAACCACGCGCAGCTTGTATATTGAACCAGCATTTGTGACGGGTTTGATTAAACACCATCGCTGTGAAGTTATCAGCGTATCGCCATTGCTACGTCAGTTATTGCTTGAAGCCGTAGATTTGCCACCGCGATACGACAGCGCACGCGATCGGGCGCTGGTAGATTTGATAATACTGGAACTGGCAGCAATGCCGGTTCGCGAATTTGATATTCCGCTGCCGCAGCATCCGGCTCTGCTGACGCTCTGTCAGGCGTTTTTATCCGCCCCGTCTATCCATGACCCTGCTGAGCGCTGGGCCAGTACGTTGTTTATGAGCAACAGCACCTTTCGTCGCCATTTCCTGCGGCAAATCGGCATGTCATTTTCCGCCTGGCGCCAGCGTGCCTGCGTAGTCAGCGCGCTGGCGTTGCTGATAAAAGGCAAACCGGTTAATGAAGTGGCGCACTATCTCGGATACGACAATGCTTCATCCTTCGCAACGATGTTCCGCCGGGTTACGGGCCAGCCCCCCTCATTTTATCACCCGGTTTGATCTCAGAAGCTCAGCTCATTAATTTCGTCCACTTCTCGCTCATAGCGATTATTGTCCGCTTTGAAACCGCATAGTTTCACGCTGTTCTGGACTCTGTTTCATTCCCCGGAACCCAATCGGAATCTCACCGCAGGTATTAGCTGGCAGATGGATGTTACAACGAGACGATCGTGTCCTCTTTATATACGCACATGAGCCAGCCACTGAGCCTCCCGCAGTTGCCAATGCGGTTAAATCACTTTTTGGTAATTGCAGAAGTCAGCCAGATTTGTGCTGAGCACAATGAATTTCGCATCCTTAGATAATACTTAGCCCGGCATCCCGGACAATTTTTCCTGAAAAATATCTGTCTATTACAATGAAGGGTAATATTTCATTTTTGAGGCGGTCAGGGAGGGTACAGGATACGCATTACAGGCGTCGTACTTCTGATACAGCAAGAGTGTGGCATGACCATCAGGATATGGTCAGGCAGGCGCTCTCAACGAGTCTTCCCTGGTTTGCATTTGTGAATGTCAGCTTTGCTCTGATCATTTTGTTTCGCCATGTTCTTATTCGTGACTTTGACCGGTCGATCAGCGCGCACGCTGAAATATTGCCGTTAATCGATCTCGCTGCAGGTGCGATTATCACGTTGCCGCTGCTGTTACTGTTTATTGTTTACCGTCGACCTGCCCGCTTAATACCGTTAAGCACGGCGCTATTGCTGATTCTCGGTGTGATGTGGAGTTATTGTAGCTACTGCTTTATCGTCTGGTGGAAACTGCCTTTTGCCTGGCCTCTCAGTGTTATTCTCATGCTCACCGCGCTGGCCGCGCTTTATTATCATCCTCCCGCCTTATTACTTATTATCGTCCCCTTATGGCTGACCGCTCTGTTATCCAGCGTGCAGCTTAATCAGGGGCTGAATATCCGGTTTTTACTGGTCTGGGTTACGCTCACCATCATTCTTATTTATGGCCGCGTTATTTTGCAGCGCTGGTTTGATGAAGCCTGGTTGCGTTATCAGGAGAACCGGCCCGGCTCGACGTGCTGGCGCATCAGGATGCGCTGACCGGGACGGCTAACCGGCGTTTGATGGAAAAGTTTCTTGATGACGCTTTTCGCCAGGCGCTACCGTTTGCGCTGATCATGCTTGATGTGGACTATTTCAAACGCTACAACGACCACTATGGGCATCAGGCGGGAGATACATGTCTGGCGAACGTGGCCGATATTCTGCAATCATCAGTTCGTACACCGGCGGATCTGGTGGCGCGTTACGGGGGCGAAGAGTTTGTGGTTGTGCTGCCTGCAGCCTCTGTGGATGAAGCTGCGCGGGTTGCTGGTCGTATTCAGGCAAGCCTGCGTGAAGCGGCACTGCCACATGCAGCATCCGCGGTCAGCGAAACGGTGACAGTCAGCATGGGCATTGCGCTTTCAGGCCGTAGGGATAGTGTAGCCGGTGTGATTGCCTGTGCGGATGAGGCGCTTTACCAGGCAAAACAGCAGGGCCGTAACCGCTGGATGAAATAGACCCGCTCGCTGAATGCTACAGGGATTTCATTTTTCTTTTTCTTCAGCCGGAGGCGCAAACCAGCCATCTTTTGTAACCAGGACCGGATGATCAGGCTGGCTGTTAAAATTCGGTGACATAATCTGTACGCCAAATTCACTGAAGACATCCTGTATATGGCCGTGGAGCACGCTCCTGACGCCGGCCAGCGACTCTCCGGGCCGGAGACGGACCTGAAGTTCATATGCCACATACCAGTCCTGAAGCGCCAGCTGCCGCACCAGCGGCGCGATGTCGTGATTAATACCGGCGGTGCGGCTGGCAGCCAGCTCCAGCATCGCCTCAACCTGCCGCCACGGCGTGTCGTAGCCAATGGTGACGCTGGTGGTCATATTGACGCCGTCGCCTTTTAGCGTCGCGCTGAGATTGACTATCCTGCCACTGACCACGACGGCATTGGGCACCGTGACTTCATAATTCTCGCGGGTCAGAATTTTGGTAGCCAGCATGCCCACCTCACTGACCACGCCCTCATGATCGGCAATCCTGATCACTTCACCCTTGCGCAGTGCTCGCGAATAGGTCAGCACCAGCCCGCTCATCGCATGGTTCATGACGCCAGCCGAGCCCAGCGTCAGCATCAGGCCGAAGAACACGCTGATCCCTTTGAAGGCGAGTGAATTGGCGCCTGGCAGAAAGGGATAGGCCGCTGACAGCGCGAATAACCAGATGACCACGCCGATCAGTTTACGCGTCACCCCTACCGTATCCGGATGCAGGCCCGGCAGGCGTAACTGTCCGGTCTCAACCCGCCTTAGCACCAGTCTGATTAAGCGCGTCACCAGTGCCGTAATGAGGAAGATGACGACGACAATCAGCAGGCCTGGCAGCGCGGAAAATATTGCCAGCCCCAGACGCTGCAGCAGGCCTGTCGCATACCCGCCCAGCTCCATGCCCCAGATCCGTGTCCAGGGAAACAGCCGCAATACCCAGCTCACCCAGAGGTAAAAGGCCACGAGTAAGGCTGCGGTCAGCACTATGGCATATAGCCGTACCTCAATCGGACCGAGGAAGGCGCGCAGCGCGCCAGGGATAATGCTTTTCTGCTGGGTACGTCGGGCGGCATAGCGCCGCTTCAGCCAGCCATGGGAGCGGATGGCAAACAGAATAAACAACGCCAGCAGCAGCACCCCCACCAGGCTCTTCACCGCAGAAAGCAGAAGATAACCGGAAGAGTACTGTTCACCCAGTGAGAGGCGCAGGGCATCCAGCCGCAGCCGGATGCGTTCCGCCGCCTGCGCAAGTGACAGGTCATCGCCTTCATCCAGATCGCCCTGCGCCAGCAGCATAAAAGGTTTGCCGTTAACTGAAAAAAGCACAGCCGGCTGCCGGTAACGCGTCACGTTATGCGTTTCTACCGGCTGCGTCAGGTCATCATCATTGAGCGATCGCAACAGCGTCACGATCCGCTGTACCCGTTCCTCGGGCGTGGTGAGACCAAATGTTGCCTGCAGCATCACAACCGGCTGATTAAGCAGATACAGGGTCCGTGCCTGCTCCTGCGGCGACGGCGCCTGACGCGGCTCAGCACCGGTTGCCCCCTGCGAGGTGAAAAACATCAGCCAGCAGGCTAAATACACTAAAGGTTTGAACATTCCGCCTCCGCAACGGTTTCATTACCGGCCGGGCTGAGCTTCAGCCCGGCCGGCACTCATAATCAGCTACTCGAACTGCCAGGTATAAGAGACCAGAAAGCGGGAGTCCGGATCATCCAGATAGGTATTGTTGTCCATAACAAAACTCAGCAGGTTAACGGAGCTGTGGGCGTCAAACCGGTACCCCATTCCCAGCCCACCGAAGTACCCACGGTAGTTCTCACCCTTATCATTTTTCGAGCCATACGATCCTGCCGCAAAGCCGAGTATCGTGATGTCCGGCGTCAGGGGCCGCAGCGTGAACGCGCCCAGATAGCCGCTGCTGCCGGAGGTGGTGATGGTGCTGAAACCATACTCTGAGGGAATCGCGTCGGCGAACTGAGGCGCTTTACAGTCAGCCGGTTTACCGGTACTGCAGCCGGTTATTTCCCCGGTGTTGTAGGTATACCCGGCCATCGGGAATATCTGGAAGCCTGCCGGTTCAATGCCGAAATAGCTGAGCGGGACGAAGGTGCCGACAGAATAGTTGGTCTGGGTAGCACCGTTGGTGTAGTCGTTTTTGCCAAAGTTGAAGTTGATAATCCCCACCGGAAACAGCCAGGAACCGCCCACCCGCCACTCGCTGGCGTCGCTGTTAACCCGCGCATTCAGCTTCTTCGCCTTATCCAGCGCCACCGAGCCGGAAAATGAGAGATTGCTGTCGTCCAGGTCGTAGGTATCTGACCATGAGACGCCGGCTTTGGTGGTCACCTTTGTTGGATCGTCATCCAGCTTGTCGCGCGGCTCGTTAGTTTCCGCGCTAATGGCTCCCTGGCTTAGTGCCAGCGCCCAGAGAACCCATGCTTTACCAAAATGATCTGACATATCACACTCCGGCTCACGTTTATTTGGCTTGCCGGAAGCGTGGCTGCCCCAGGCTGTTTCTGTCATTCAGGACATTTAACCTGGCTCAGGAAGGTCTGATAACGCGACTGATTATTTTCGGTCAGCGCTTTTACGGCTGACAGTATGGCGGAATTATCATGGGTACTGTTCAGGAAGCGAGCCCGTAATTGTTCATCAGATACAGACGCCGGTATCTGACACTTTTGTCGCAGTTCATCGGTGATCTTCTGCTGCCTCAGCGCAAAGGCCAGATTTTCATAGGCGGAATTAGCCAGTGCTGCCGTTGGTGACAGCAGCAGCGTTACCAGAATCGGTATCAGGTATCTCATGCATGCCTCCCGGCCCGTTTTGGCCTGTTTAAATCCGGATAAACCCCTTATTTATTGCTTTGATTCGCGGCGCATTGCGCAGGGTCAAACACCGTTTTCCACTCTTTTTTCATGTCGACAATCACCCAGTTTTTTTGGGGTGCCAGTCTGAGACCGCTAATAAGCTTGCCGCTGGCGGGCGGATGCGCGTCATAGGCATATTCGCGCGCCGCATCGGTGTGATGTACCAGCAGGCCAAAGGTTTTATAGGCCGGATTGGCGGAGGTGTACTGTAGCATCGGCACATCACCGTCGCTGTTACCAAATGCGCCGACCGGACGCCGCCCCATGAACAGATGAATGGCGACCGGCTTCATCGCTTCGTCATCGTAGAACGCGCCGTTCATGGTTTTCCGCAGTTGCGTGCCATTATCGGTCAGAGAGAATTCACTCAGCGAAAAGGAGCCGACAACCTGTTCGGGTGGAATGCCATACATTTTTTCTGCCAGCACGCGCATAAAATCGATGCCGCCACCGGATACAATCCAGGTTTTGAAACCGTTATCGCGCAGGTAATCCAGCAACTGGCGCATCGGCTGATAGCCAAGCTGGTCATATCGGCACCCGAAACGCACATGCTGATGGCTCCCGACCCAGTTGCTGACCCGCTGGCTGAATTCCTCCGTTGTCATACCGCTGTGCGTAAGGGTCATCAACTGCATCAGCCCCTTTTTGCCCGACTGCTTCACCGCGTTCAGGTCGTTGTTAATGACCGCCTGCACTAAGGCATCGTTATTCCACTCCGGGTGTTGCGGGGCGAGGCGTTTGATTTCATCAATCACAAACTGCAGTTGAAAGGTCAGCGGCGCTTCCGGCCACAATGTGCCGTCATTATCAAACACCACATAACGCTGACTGACAGGAATGAAATCTTTGCTATCCGATGAGGTGGTTTCCTGTACCCACGTTTCAATAGCCTGCTTTGATTGACCCTCATTCCATGCGCTAAGCGGGTCCTCTGCCGCGAAAGCCGAACCGAGATGAGCCGTCATCAGTAATGCCAGCAAGGGTTTCAATTTCATCTTTTTTGCCTTTTAGTAGGAATGAGGTCGGGCAGCGGGACGATCCGCCAGTATTCTCGTGTACGCTGAACCAGCCTTTGCAGGCTCTGGCTAACAAGGTGTCGGAAAAAGAAGGTCGCAAGCATTAGCAGCAGCACGATCGTTGCTGCTGTCAGCCAGGGCATCCAGTTGATCGGGGCGCGGGCTTTCAACGCCTGTTCACTGCCCGCCGGACGCGCAGCGGCAAAGGTGTAATGGGCACCGGGCAATTCAGCCAGCCGCCACTGATGCTGGCGTGTATCCCACCAGCGTAAACGCAGCGGGGGGATCACCAGTTCACCGGCCTGAGATGGCAGATAACGCAATCGTTCTTCACGCTGTGCGCCGACGATCTCATCCCGTCCCTGCGTCAGATTGCTGTTTACCAGCGGCATACGCTGCGCACCGGAGCCGGGAATGGCATACAGCAGTTGCGGAATTTGCACGGCACTGACATCGGTGGCGCGCAATGTCACGACCCGTTCAATCACGTCACCGACGTGTAACTGCTTATCCTCCGTTGCGCGGTAGATGTGCCATTGTTGCGAAAGTTCAAGCGAGCTGGCGGGTAAAAAACGGTCCGGCTGACGCACATCAGCGGGCCAGTTGACTGATTTCTCCAGCACCGGCAGCGCCACCGTTTTTGGTGGCTGATTCGCGGCGTTCATTACCACATCGATGGCAGGAAAACGCAGTGTGCCCTGATCCCATGCCATCACCTGGCGTTCCATGCGGATGCCACTCCAGCGGATACCATCGCTATTACGCGTCACCAGCTGGTTGGGCAGCGGCGTGTTAAGCAGATTGCCGTTTTCAATCACCATCTCCGGCCATTGTGGCGGCGGATTAAACCAGCTGTCGGTCCAGAAGGTCACGGCAAGGGTTACCGGCTGGCTCGGCACCAGTTGCCCGGGTGCCACCAGCTCACGCGTCATGGCCATTTCGGCCCGTACCGGCAGACAGAGCAGCATCAGCAGACAAACGAGAAGTCTCTTCATGGTGTCTCCGCCGGGGCTGAATGGTAGATATTCTCCAGTAATCCGCCGGGTGAAAGCGTGAGATTGCTGTACCACTGTTCCGCCGAGGGCGCAGTCCCGGCGATCGGCTTCATATCCAGCTGGTTCACCCCTTGATCGGGTTTAAGGTCATGCTTAATGGCATCAGGATCTTCATCCTTTTGCTCATGCTGATCGGCCTGACGATCGCGTTCTTTTTGCCGCAGTTGCATGAGGATATGCGCGATTTTTGCCCGGTTTTGCTGAGCCATCTCCCATTCAGGTCGTAAACTCAGCGCCTGATCATAACTGTTCAGTGCCTGCTGCCAGGATTTCTGTTGTGCGTAGCAGTTGCCCATCCACAACAGACTGTCCGCACTGGCCGGAACCTGACGAAAAGCCCCCAGTGCCGCGACATAGTCTTCTGCATAATAGAAGGCGATCCCTCGCCGTAACGGATCCTGGAAGCGCTGTGCGGCGGCCTGATAGTTCCCACGGTCAAAGGCAAACTGACCCTGCACATCCGGGCGTACCCACGCGTCGAGCAGTGCCGCTGAACTGTCGGGTGACCAGGCGAGCAGCGGCAGCACCATCACCGCCAGGCAGAACAGCTGCTGTCGCCAGAGCAGCAGAAGCAGCAGCATCGGGACGATCAACAGATAGCCGCTGTTTTTCCACTGCAAGTCCTGCCGGCTGTTCTGCTGCGCCGTCACGCTCTGCTGGATATGATCGCTGACCGCGCGAAGGTCATCGTCATCGGCAGAGACCAGCGTCACCGGAATACCTCCATCACGGATTTGTTCGAATCGCGCGACATTGAGACGGGTATCAATCCCTTGCGCCGCCTGCGCTTCCGGTAGCCTTCCACCGTTTGCCGTGCCCGCCACCCAGATCTGTAGCGGCAGCTTTTGCTGCCGCAGCCAGTCAGCGTCCTGCGCTGTAATATTGTCAGCCACCAGTATCAGCGCGCGCGGGGCTTCGGGCGAAGCAGGCAGGTTTTTCAGCGCCAGCCCTACAGCCTGTCTCAGTCCCGATCCTTCACCTTGTGGCACCAGCGTCGGCTGCTGAGCCGTCAGGAACAGATTATAAAAATCAGCATCACTGGTCAGCGGCGTAGTAAGCCAGGCACCGGCGCTGTAGACCACCAGACCAAAGTGGCTGCCGGGCATTTGCGCCATCAACGCGGCGGTCTTCTGCTGCATGCGCTGATGGCGGTCAGGCGGTACATCCTGTGCCAGCATGCTGAGATCCTGCTGCATTATCACCATCACATTATTTTCGGGCGTGAATGCGGCGGGCAGGTCACGTTGCCAGCTCGGACCGGCTAACGCCAATACTCCCAGCCCAACGATCCACGGCAGCACCTGGCGTGCGCGTGCGCGCTGACCTTTAATCAGCGCCGCGGCAAAAGGCTTTTCCATGACACGATGCCAGGCACTGGCTGAGCGCTGCGCTAAAAAATAGAGTAGCGGACAGAGCAACAAACCCGGTAGTCGCCAGGGATAGAGGAAGTGGAAATCACTCATGCGCGTCGCCTCTTCATCATCGTGCTGCCGATCGCAAACAGCAGTAACAGCAGCAGCGCAGCGGTTAACGGCCAGATGAACAGCGGCCGATGCCAGGATAAGCCCAGCGTTTTCACCTGTTCCGGCGTCTGGGCATCAATTTGCTGCCAGACCTGCGCCAGCGCATCGCGGTTCGTCGCTGCACGCCAGGCGTTACCGCCGGTGATACTGGCGATGTTGTCCAGCAGCGCCGTATCGACTTTATCTTCTCCGTTACTGTTGACGTCACCAAAGGCGATGGTGTGCACCGTAACGTGATGTGTAGCGGCCAGCTGGGCCGCGAGCCTGGGCTCCAGTTGAGAGGCAGTGTCATTGCCATCGGTCAGCAGAATCGCCATTTTTGACGCATCGGCTTCAAGGCTGTGATCCAGCAACTTCACTGCCACACCCAGCGCATCCCCTACCGCAGTCTGCTGGCCAATCATGCCCGGCGCGAGCTGGCTGATGCGCGCTTGCAGCGCCTGTTTATCTTCGCTGATCGGCGCAAAAGGCCACGCCTGGCTGGCAAAAATCACCAGACCGATGCGATCGTTTTTGCGCTGGCTGATAAAGGTGCGCACCGTTTGCTGCACCGCCTGTAAGCGCGTCTGTCCGTCCTGACCGTCGTTTTTTTCCATTGAACCGGAGACATCCAGCATCAGTACGATATTGCGCATCGGTTTTATTATTGTTTGTGGCGGCAACAGATATTCTGGCCGGGCCAGTGCAACAATCATTAAGATCCAGACCATCCAGAACAGCAGCCGGTGACGCCAGCCGGGCTGCGGGGCTGGGGTCGAGAGCTGCAGGGCTTCAGCCAGTTCGGGTAAAAAGGGCACCCGCACCTGTTCACTCACTGGCTGCTTTGCTGGCAGCAGATAGTGGGTAATCAAAGGTAAAAACAGCAGTACGCCCGCCCACGGCCAGGCAAAATCGACCCGTGAGAAAAAATCAGACATGAGGCAGCGTCTCCAGCCAGTGACCTAACTGCGTTGCAATACGCTGATTGATGGCACTTTCCAGTTGATTGTCAGGCTGACAATAATGACGGCACAGCAGCGCGCGCAGCTCATCGTCCAGCGGAGTCTGCGCCAGAAGTTGTTCCGGCGACTGCCACTGGCTGACCCGCGCGCGCGGATATTGCACCAGAAGCACCCGTTTAACCCATGTGATCCAGCCATCCACCTGTTGCTGGGGAAGTTGCTTTCTGGCTTCACGCCGCCAGCGGTTGCGGCGAAAGCGCGCCAGCACGCTCAGCAAGACAATGAACATCATCAGCAACACGATGACGCCGAGCACTGTCCAGCCGGGTGGTAGCGGAAACCATGAAGCGGCGGCTGGCAGAGCAGGATGCGCCAGTTCCGGTGTGCTAAACCCTTTTGCCAGCATGCGCATCCTCCTGCTGTAGCTGTGGCAGCACGGCCTCACCGCTCACGATAGTTTTCACCGTGATCCCCACGCGCTGTAACCGGCGCTGCTGCTGCGACAGACGCCCGGTGACGCTTTGCTGAATGCGACGGCTGAGGTGGGGCGTCAGCGTCAGCGCGGTGCTTACATCGTGGTAATAAGCCGCCAACTGACCGTGCGGTGGCAGACGGCGATGAAGATCGTCCAGCGTGACAAAGGCGGTTATGTCGCAGCGGCGGCGCAGGTGAGCCAGCACCGCATCGCAGCGCGCATCCAGATCGTGAAAGTCACTGATGATCCCGAGCCAGCTGCCTGACGGCAGCAGGCGGACAATACGTTGCAGCGCCTCCGACAGCGAGACGGTTTGTTGGAGGTGTTGCGCATAATGGGCAGGAAGCTGCGCATTCAGCCGCTGGATATCGGTAAGAATCGGCATCAGGCTGCGTTTGGGCGCACGACAGGGATGCAGGGCCAGTTCATCATCACCCAGAATCGCGCAGCCCAGCCGGTCACCGTCATGCCAGCTTCGCCAGGCCAGTAAGCCGGCAATGTTTCCGGCCGCCACCGATTTCATCTGAAAACGGGTACCGAAGTACATCTCCAGTCGCTGGTCCAACAGGATGAAGACCGGCCGTTCGCGCTCCTCATTGTAGCGGCGGATCCACGGCGAGCGCAGGCGTGCGGTGGCTTTCCAGTCGATCAGCCTGACGTCATCACCCGGCTGGTAGCGGCGCAGGCTATCAAAGTTAAGACCACGGCCCTGCTGGCGTGATACGCGCTCCCCGGTTAACGCACCGGGGGGAATTTGTCCCGGTGGATTATCCAGGCGCTGTGCGTCACCCGCCAGCGCCATCAGATCAGCCAGTTCAAGCATCAGCGGCTGGGACATCACGCCACCACTGCGTCAAGGAGCATGGCGATCGCCTGATCGGGCGTGCAGTTATCAGCATTTGCCTGATAGCTCAGCAGCAGACGATGGCGCAATACGGCTGGTGCGATGCGTTGAATATCTTCCGGCAGCACTGCATCACGGCCATCAAGCCATGCGCAGGCGCGACCACAGCGATCCAGTGCCAGCGTGCCGCGAGGACTGACACCGAGGCTGATATAACTCGCAAAGGCTTCGCTGACCCGATCAGGATGACGGGTCATCTCAACCAGATTGACAATGTATTGCTCAACGGTGGGAGCAACATAGATACCGGCGATTTCATGCCAGCATTCGGCGATGTCCGACTGGCTGATCAGTAACAGGTCGGTTTCAGGTGTGGGATTGTCAGGCTGACTTTGCTGGTATTTTGCCTGTTGCTCAGCGCGCACCAGCTGCATCACTAACTGTTCATTTTCTTTCGAGGGATAATCGACAATTACCTTCATCAGGAAACGATCAAGCTGGGCTTCAGGTAAGGGCCAGGTCCCTTCCTGATCGACCGGGTTCTGTGTCGCCAGCACCATAAAAACCCCCGGCAGCGGCCAGGTGTTGCCAGCCACGGTCACGTGACGTTCTTCCATCGCCTCCAGCAGTGCGGATTGCACGCGGGCTGAGGCGCGGTTGATCTCATCGGCGAGGATAATGTTGCCGAACACCGGGCCAGGACGGAACCGAAATTGATCTTCTTCGCGCGTGGCATTTTGCTGATAGATTTCGCTGCCGGTAATGTCTGACGGCAGCAGATCAGGGGTGAACTGAATGCGGCGGAATTCGCCTTCGATATGGCGTGCCAGCTCACGCACCGCACGGGTTTTCGCCAGACCCGGCAACCCTTCCAGCAGCACATGACCGTCGCACAGTAAGGCCACGATCAGCATTCGTACCAGTTCCTGCTGTCCGATGACCTGTTTATTCATACTGGCTTCCAGCGCCAGCAGTTTTTCACGATTAGTCATTATGCAGGTACCACCGTCTGTCGTTTCAGCAGCGTCGCGATGCCAACCAGCATCGGCTGCGCATAGCTAAAAAAAGCTTTGATGCCGGGACAGAGATAGTTCATTCCCAGTTCACCTTCTTCGCTTCTGACGATGCGGTTTTTCGGGCATTCGCCATAACAGAGTTTCAGGTAGGGGCAGCGTTTGCAGGCAGTGGGTAGCGTATCGCGTTTACCCAGACCAAAAGCCTTTTGCCGCTCGGAAAAGGCCATATGCGCCAGCTTAGTGCTTTGCACATTGCCTAATTTGTATTCGGGATAGACGTAGTGATCGCAGGAGAAGATGTCGCCATTTTTCTCAATCGCCAGACCTTTTCCGCAGAACTCAGAGGTGATACAAATCTGCGCTGGCATACCCATGGTCTGCGCCACCGCGGTTTCAAACAGGTTGACCTGAACGCGGCCTAAGTCGTTGTTTACCCACTCCTCGAACACCGCAATCAGAAATCGGCCCCAGTCATCCGGATCAACTGACCAGTCGGTGACAATCGAGTCGAGATCGCCGGGTCTGGCGCGGCGGGTCCCGATAACCGGTATGGTGTCATCCCGCCAGAACTGCGGTGCGGTTTGTTTAAAATCGACCGGTTCAACGCAGGGATTGAACTGGATATAGGTGGCACCCAGCTCGCGGGTCAGAAAGCGGTAGACCTCCAGTGGGAAGCAGGCATTAGTGCGGTTGACGGTGACTAAGGCGTTAAACGGAACCTGATGCCGCTTCAGGGCAGCGACACCTTCCATCACTTTTTCAAACGTCGGTTTTCCGCTGCGGGTAACGCGATAGCGATCGTGCAGCTCAGCCGGGCCATCAATTGAAATGCCGACCAGGAAATTATGCTGACGCAGGAAGCGCGCCCAGTGGTCATTAATCAGAATGCCGTTGGTCTGCAGATCGTTTTCAATGCGCTGACCCGGCTTCTGATATTTCTTTTGCAACACGACAATCTTTTCAAAATACTCAAGTCCCATCAGGGTCGGTTCACCGCCTTGCCAGGAGAACACCACCTGTTCGCCATCCTGGCTGTCAATGTATTGCCGGATGAAGGTTTCCAGCACCTCATCGCTCATCCCGCTCTGTCTGTCCTGTTCCAGAAGCTGTTCTTTGTGCAGGTAAAAACAGTAGTTACAGTCAATATTGCAACGCGATCCGGTGGGTTTTGCCATTACGTGAAAACGGCGTGTATATGCTGGCCCTGTGCCACTGAATTTTTCCGCCGTCGGGAGCGGTTTTACCGGCAGAGTAGTGCTGTACTTCATGAACGCCTCCTGATATCCGGGTGAAGGATTTCACCCGGTAATAGAGTCAAAACCTCAGTTGGTAGCCGGACTGCCTTCCTCAATCAGTTTCGACACGTCAGACACGGTGAATGAACCCGGTTTCTGACGTGGCGGGAACTCTTTAAAGCTCTGCAGCATTTCAGCAGCGTATTTCTGCGCGCCGCCCAGCAGGAACAGGCGGTCATACATCCAATGGTTGTAGTCCATACCATCAGTGCCTTTTTCAAGTGGGTCGATCTTCAGATCAAAGATCAGAGGGACGCGCATTTTCACGAACGGATATTTCCACAAATCGAGGCCGGTATGCTCCTGAATCATAAAGTGGGCTTTCCAGCGGCCATAACGCATCGCCAGCAGATCACCATCATCACTCCAGTAGAAGAACTCTTTACGCGGGTCTTCCTGAGTTTTACCGGTGATGAAATCAAGCTGGTTATAACCGTCAAGATGCACTTTGTAGGTCATGGCGGTGGTTTTATAGCCCTTGAGCAGTTGCTGTTTAATATCGGGCACGCCTGCCGCTGCCACCAGGGTCGGGAACCAGTCATTACTGCCGAACATGTCGTTGATCAGGGTTCCGGGCTTGATATGTCCTGGCCATTTCACCATCGCAGGTACGCGGAAACCGCCTTCCCAGCCGGTATTTTTCTCACCGCGGAACGGTGTGATGCCGGCATCTGGCCAGGTGGCCGTCATCGGGCCGTTATCCGTGGTGTAAACCACAATGGTATTGTCTTCGATGCCAAGGTCTTTAATTTTCTTCAGCACTTCACCAACAATTTTGTCATGTTCCACCATGCCGTCTGCATAATCACCCAGTCCGGTCACGCCTTTATCGGCCGGTTTGATATGGGTTTTGTTATGCATACGCGTGGTGTTGTACCAGGTGAAAAACGGCTTATTCGCCTTAACCTGTCTTTCCATAAAGTCATTGTTTGCCGCCAGTGTTTCCTCATCCACCGTTTCCATACGTTTTACATTAAGCGGGCCGGTGTCTTCTATTTTGCCATCTGCCGTGGATTTGATGACGCCGCGCGGACCAAACTGTTTCTTAAATTCCGGATCTTTCGGGTAATCCGGATTCTCCGGTTCTTCTTCGGCGTTCAGATGGTAAAGATTACCCATGAATTCATCGAAACCATGCGCGGTCGGAAGAAACTCGTTGCGATCACCAAGGTGGTTTTTTCCGAACTGACCGGTCGCATACCCTAGTTGCTTGAGAATGCTGGCAATGGTCGGATCTTCTTTCTGCAAACCCTGTGGCGCGCCGGGCATGCCGACCTTACTCATCCCGGTGCGGAATGGCATCTGACCGGTAATGAACGAAGACCGGCCCGCCGTGGAACTCTGTTCCGCATAATAAGAAGTGAACTTTGCGCCTTCCGCCGCAATGCTATCGATATTTGGCGTTTTATAACCCAGCATGCCCTGGTTGTAGGTGCTGAGATTCCAGTAACCAATATCATCACCGAATATGACGACGATGTTAGGCTTCTGATTGTTCTGCTCCGGCGCCGTCGGGGTGTTGCTTGCCGGTGCTGCATAGGCGCTGGTTGCACAACAGGCGACAGACAGCACTGAGGCGAGCAGCGATTTGCAAAATGGCACGTTTGACATTTCTGTGCTCCAGATAAGTGGACTCTCATAGGAAAGGCATACTTTTCGCCCATCCGGTCAGATCGTTCGACATTACGTTATGTGATACGCCTCCTTGATTTGCCGGGTCAGAATGTCCGGCTGTAATTGATGCCAAAAAAGTAGAGCGCAGGATTGTCATATCCCCCTTTAATCAGCGGTGATGAAACCTGTGACGAGTCAATATGGGCGTATTCAAAGGCGGCGCCGATACTGCTGGCAGGATCGAGCTGGTAACGTGCGCCCAGGCCCCAGCGCCAGGTATCGCCGGAAGGCATGGTCAGGGAGGTATCCTGCTGGTTGCGGTAGAAGCTACTGTCAAAGGCAACGCCAGTGTTCAGCGTCCAGTCAGAGGTGAGTCTGAATTGAGTGCCCAGTGCGAGGTGCCAGGTATCACGCAGGCGTCCATTGTCACCCACCTGGTTGCCTGCCACGGTGATTTCGCTGTTGCTGTAATCGCTCCAGTCCTGCCATCCCGCATCGCCCATCACTGCCCAGCGATCGTTCAGCTGATGGAACAGGCTCAGCATCATCTGCTGAGGCGTATTGACGGTGGCCGCGATCGGTAGTGTCCAGGACGGGGCGTTATTAAGCTGGTCTAACCGGACGGTGGTGTTAACGTTGAAATGATAATTTGTCCGGCTGGTATAGGTTAATCCGGCACGCGTTTGCGGCGTAAACTGCCACAGCGCACCGATTTTCCCGTTGAGAGCCCAGTCGTGATCAGAGAGTTCATCGCCACGGGCGCGCTTGATTTTTAGCAGGCCATAATTGATTCCGACACCGGCCCCGAGTGAAAAGGCATCGTTGAGTTGCCAGGCCAGCGCAGGCATCAGGGTTACCGCCAGTAGCGTACTGTCTTTAATCAAATTTTCCCCGGCCCAGTCACCAAAATGCAGACCCAGCCCGTAGTTGCCGTATAAACCTACGCCGGCACTGATGGTCGGTGATATCCGCTGGGTGTAGAAAGCGCTGCCACCGGGAAACCAGCCAATGACATTGCCGGGGCTTTTACCATTGAGTCGTGCATCATCGTCCAGATGATAAGGGGCATCGCCATACAGGGCCTGCGCCCCCATCGTCAGCATTTTATCAGGCAGCATTGTCATGCCCGCAGGATTGGTGAACAGGGTCGAGGCATCCTGCGCACGCGCCGCCTGACCGGCCCCGGCCAGGCCTATATCATCAGTACCAATCTCGTAAAGATAGAGCCCGCTGGCCTGTGATGAAGCGGAAACTAAAAGCAGTGCAAACAGTCCTGTGATTCGCCGCATAGCGTCTCCGGAAGGTTATGGCTGTGGCGTGTTTATTTGATGTCGGGACACTGAATCTTTTCTACAGACTCTGAGTAAACCTGCTGGTTACCCGTAGAGAGAGCCTTTGCTGCAGCAAGGATCAGGTCATGACTGCTTTCGTTGCTGAGAAATGCTGACCGGATCTTTTCATCCGGGATATTTTTACCCAGCGTGCAGTGTGTCCTCAGGTCAGCAATAATCTTCTGTTCCTTTAGCGCATACTCCAGATTCTGGTACGGCGACGCCGAAGCCGGCAGCGCTGATAGCAGTAACAGTGAGCCAATAACGGCTGTGACAAGATTCATTTCGGGCTCCGCTAAACGGTGAAATTTTGCCTGATTTTCTGACAGCATCCGGTTGGTGGCGCGAACCCGTCTTCTCTCTGCGTCAGTAACAATGCCGGAGTCTCCCCGGCTATCAGTTCAGGAACTGCAGGTTAAGCCCGGCAAAAATCTGCCAGCGAGGCTGTCCCGGCCCGTCGTCGGCGACCGATGCCTGCGGCTCAACAAAAAAGTTATAAACCGTTTTACCCTGCTTGATGACCTGCCCGACCCCCAGCCCCAGCGGCACGCCATAGCTGTCGTTCTGGAAGTTATAATTCCAGATGGGTGCGGCACGCAGATAGGTACCGCCGCCCAGCTGGTAGAAAACAAACGGCTGGAAAGCGCCAAGGTTAACGTCACTGCGGTCACCCTCACCGGCAAAGCTGTGCTGCCAGGAAGCCAGATAGCCATACTGAATTTTCGGTGAGCTGGCATCAAACAGCACGTTGACCAGCCCGGCGGACCATTTCTCGCTGCCGAGTGAATTTTCGGTCGCGGTGGGCGCGGTGATCTGCGGGCCAAAACCAAAGCTGACGGCCGGATTGCCGGTGTCAATCAGGTAAGCGGTAAACAGGTTCAGGTCGCCCAGCCCGGTCTGATGCCCGCCGGTGGGCGGTGAGGGGTAAGTATTGACAGGCAGTGAGGCGCGCAGCAGCCACTTGCTTTCGCCCAGTGAGAAAGGCTGTGCATAGCGGAACCAGAACTGGTTGGCGTCTTTGTCACTTTCGCTGACGTCACCGATGTAATAATTCTGCATGTTAAATGCAGTCATGTTTGCCAGCGGGTTATTGGCCTGGGCGGCGTCTGCCGGCGGATCGGCTGAGTACGCATTGCCAGCAACGGAAGAAAAAAGCAGGCACGCGGCGCCCATCTTTGCAGTTTTCATTGAAAATCCTCCCGGAACGTCAGTCGCTAAATAAAAAGCCGGTAGCATTACGCTACCGGCTGGGTTTTTACGGCGTGACCATGTTGAACCAGAAGTCGAACTTATCCATGTAGCCCAGCAGCTCGCTGACCTTGTCGGCGTTGCCGGTGATTTTCACTTCGCCTTTATCCTGTGCCTGCTTCAGCGTCTCCTCTTTCAGGATCACTTTATTCAGGGTTTCGCGGGAAAGCGTCAGGGTTGCATCCGCATTCTGCGCTTCTGAATTTGCCGTGTGGTTAAGCACGCCATTTTCCAGCTCCAGCTTGTACTTGCCGCCGTCGCCGCCAAAGTCCACATTCAGCACCGCTTTGGCATTGGCAGCTTTTTCACCGTTAATATGCAGCGCCAGGTAATCGAAGAACATTTCCGGCGTCATGGCACGGACCGTGTCCGGACTGGCGGTATTTGGCGTCGGCAGTTGTTTCACGCCGTTACGCAGTTCCTGCGCGCCGGTCAGGTAGAAGTTACGCCACGGGCCGGATTCGGCCTGATAGCCCATCTGCTCGAGCGCATCAGCTTCCAGATTACGCGCGGCTTTATTCTCAGGATCGGCAAACACCACCTTACTGACCACCTGAGCGACCCAGCGGTAATTCCCTTTGTCGTAATCCGATTTGGCCTTCTGCAGAATGCTGTCAGCACCGCCCATGTACTCAACGTATTTCTTCGCGGCATCTTCCGGCGGCAGTTCGTCAAGCGTGGCCGGGTTGCCGTCAAACCAGCCGAGATACAGCACATAGGTTGCTTTCACGTCGTGGCTGACCGAGCCGTAATAACCGCGGTTAGCCCACATGGTGGCCAGTGACGGTGGAAGCTTGAACTGCGCGGCAATCTCATCACGCGTCAGGCCTTCGTTGGCCATCCGTAGCGTCTGGTCATTGATGTAACGATACAGATCGCGCTGACTTTTCAGCAGTTTGTTAACATTCTCATTGCCCCAGGTCGGCCAGTGGTGCTGCGCCATCAGGATGTCTGCCTTGTCGCCCCAGCGGTTAATCGCATCATTGATGTACTTGGACCAGGGAAGCGGCTCACGGATTTTGGCCCCGCGCAGCGAGTAAGTGTTATGCAGGGTATGGGTGACGTCTTCGGCTGTCTGGATGACCTTCTTCTCTTCAATAAACCACAGCATCTCTGCCGGGGCTTCCGAGCCAGGGGCCATCATAAAATCGTAGGTCAGACCATCAATGACGCGTTTCTCACCGGTTTTGGTGACGTAATCAGTGGGTGCGATCAGCGTTACCGTGCCGGCTGAGGTGGTGGTACCCAGCCCCGCCCCGACCTGACCTTTCGCATCGGCTTTCAGCAGGTTGCCGTACATATAGCTGGCGCGGCGACTCATGACGTTACCGGCCATGATATTTTCTGACACGGCAGATTCCATAAAGCCAGCCGGCGCATAGATTTTGACCTTGCCCGCTTTAACGTCGGCTTCATCCACTACGCCACGCACGCCGCCATAGTGGTCAACGTGACTGTGGGTATAGATCACCGCTACCACCGGTTTTTTACCGCGATTTTTGAAATAAAGATCCATGCCGACTTTGGCGGTTTCAGCCGAAACCAGCGGGTCAACCACGGTAACGCCCTCTTTACCCTCAATAATGGTCATATTGGAAAGATCGAGGTTACGTATCTGGTAAATCCCGTCGGTAACCTCAAACAAACCGCTGATGTTAATCAGCTGAGACTGACGCCACAGGCTCGGGTTGACCGTATCCGGTGCTTTTTCACCTTCTTTAATAAAGGCGTACTGTTTCGGATCCCAGATAACGTTGCCGGACTCGCCTTTAATGACGGCATCAGGCAGGGCAGCAATAAATCCTTTGTGGGCATCGGCAAAATCGCTTTTGTTATCGAAGGGTAATTGCTGGTAGAGGGCATCATTAGCTTGTTTGGTGGCAGGCGCGGCATCTTTTTGTGTCTCATCTGCAAATACGCTAAGCGAAGCGGTAGAGAGTAAACCGGCCAGGGCCAGACTTCGGGCTAGAAGTGTTAATTTCATGGGTTCCTCGGAATTACAGACAAATGAAAATGGCATTCGGTACAGCGAAAATAAAAACGTGTTTATAGCGCCCGGCATGAAGAGCAGGCATCGACTGTTACGGAATAGCAATAATTGCTAACATTTGCTTTAACGTTAGCAATTTCCTGATAATTCACCAGTTTGAGTTAAGTAAAATGGAGGTTTTTATTCGATAACTTTGATGGCCGTCAAATAACGAGAAATTTACACTAACCAGACGTGTGTTTATCTGATTGATTTTTAAGGGTTGTTTTTTTGATAAGCGAATCGACAGTGTTTCAATTTACCAACCGCACTCAGGCTGCATCTTAATTTTTGAGAATTTCCTCATCTATGTCGTGTCGCTATTGTTCAGGGCTGATTATTATAAAACTCAGAAATAAATGGCCCTGTCACGTTCAGAAATACCTGACCTGGATGAATGCAGGTTATGCCATTAAGATGCTTTGCTGACAGCGCTTTTGTAGGGTTTCAGTCATGAGGCAAATATAATGCAGATAGTGTTGCGATACATGAGGCGGTATGTCTGCGTTATGAAGTAAATGAAGGTCAGAGAGAGGATTGACATAGTCCTGCGGCGTCAAAGCCCCCGTTTGCCTAAAAATCAGACAGGCAGGTTAATAATGTATTCAGCCTGTCAGGGTTAATAACAAATCATTTTTTATTTGTCGCTTACATAATTAATCCGCTTAACCCCGCCTCTGCGACACCTTACTCTCCCCGTAACCTTTCAGGCACCGCATATTGGGTAATGGGTATCGCATTAACCTAACGGCCTTGCACTCTGCTCATAATATCCTGCCGCCCCTCCTCCGCCAGACTCAGTTTCTGCTGAGCCTCAGACGTTCTGGAAGAACTGCGTAAGTTCGCTACGTGCCATAGCGGACTGACCTCAGATCAGGCTACGTCGATCAAGCGGGCAGCTCACCAGCACTTCTCAGGAATACACGCCGGTATAATTATTTCATTCTTCTGTCAGCCCGCCAGCCCTTCCAGCATAATCGACGCCCCACCGCAGACAATGACCAGAACATTGTCGTCAGGAGTAAAGCTGATTTTGTTGTCATACAAAAGTGACAATGACGCACCACATGCCGGCTCAGTGAGTACGCGATGGTCATCAAGAAAGCGCCGGCAGGCATGCAGTGCTTCCGCATCAGAAACCAGCATGCTTCTTACATCCAGGCGGCTGGCCACCTTAAAAGCATTTTCGCATACCTGGCTTGCGGCCAGCGTTGTGGCTATGCCGCTGACCTTATCAAGACGCACCAGCTTGCCGGCATTAAGCGAGGCGTTAAGCGAGGCCGTGCCGTGGGTTTCAACGCCATAAACCGGAATGTGAACAAGCTGATGTTTTTCCAGTCCCTGCGCTATGCCGGACAGCATGCTTCCGCCGCCGACGGACAGAATAACGGCATCAGGTTTTACCCCCTCGCTGATGACTTCATCCACGATTGTGCTGATGCCTTCCCACAAAAGCGGGTTATCAAACGGATGGATATAGATGATGTCATCCATCGCCAGTGACAGGGCATAATCGTTAGCTTCACTCCATACTTCCCCGTGCACAATGAGCCTGGCACCTTCCTGTTCAATAAGCTGTTTTGCTCTGACAGACGTGGTTTCCGGCACAACTACGGTTACCGGCAGCCCCAGCCTGCGACCGCTATGTGCCACCGCAATTCCCGCATTTCCACCCGATGAACTGACAAATGCTGTAGCGCCCTTACTGGCATAATGGCAACAGGCATGTCCCGCGCTGCGGAGTTTGAAAGAGCCGGTAGGCTGGGAGGACTCCATCTTTAGCCAGACATGGCATCCGCTGTGCTGACTTAAAGGAAGAGAGTGTATCAGAGGGGTCCGGATGCTTATTTCCATTAATTTAAATCCTTATTAATTTATCTCATAGCATAACTGCTGTTCTGCCCGAAGCCTGTCCGGAATGACATCATAAGGTTTATCAGCAGAACACGGTGGATACACCTCTGAATGATTGTGCAGGGTACAGTGAGATATGCGTGTTACACAGATGTGTTCTTACCCGTGATATTTTCACTGAGAAGAAGCAAAACGATAAATATAATCAGTGTTCTCAAATAAACAGCAAAATCATAAACCTGTAAATCTTCAGGCAACTCAGCGATAATTTGTCAACTGTAAAGCGAATGTCGAAAGGAGGCACTGGCGATGACTGTTTCTATAGGGGTGCTTGCCGGTATGGGACCCCGATCTACAGCCCCGTTCATTGATATGCTGGTGACAGATTGCCACGTCGGATACGGAGCGAAATATGATATGGATTTTCCTAAAATGCATATCATCTCGTTGCCAACGCCTTTCTGGCCGGGCAAAAAAATTGATGATCATGCGATGATCACAGCCCTGCAGCAGGGTATTACCGAACTCGTCCAGGCAAAAGTCAGCCTGATAGCTGTTCCCTGTAACCTTGCACACTGCTATTTTGCGGAAATGAAAGCGGTGAGCGCGGGTATTCCACTGCTTCATATCGCAGACTGCGCCCTGGAGTCTGTGCCTGCAGAAGCAACCAAAATAGCTATTCTGGCTACAGAACCTACGCTGGAAGCAGGCTTCTATCAGGCGCGGATAGAAGCTTCTGGCAAAGAAATTATTGATTCACCTCTGCTGCGTGACTTGACCACATCGTTGATTGGACGGGTTAAAACCAAAGGTTTTCATGAACCCGATGTACAGGCAGAGTGGAAGAATTTAATGTCTGCAGTGGCAAATCTTGAGGTTGAGGCTCTTCTTATTGCCTGTACCGATCTTAGTCCCCTGATAACTGAAAATGCTTTCAGCTTTGTCATCGTGGATACGGCGGCAAGCCTTTCCAGCGCGACCATTAAACACTACAGGCGACTGTCCGGGAAAACGACAGGCGGCAGACACCCATAATACCGGCTAACCCGATGTCCGTTTTTCGCTGTGAGTTCCACGGGGCGATGCAACGCTATCCTTAATCAAGGGGGACGTTGCCATGAAACGAAGAACTCGGATTAACTACAGGCCAGAACAGAAAGCGATTATCTGGGACAGATATAAGCAAGGTGATTCCCTGCATGATATCGCCAGAATGTTCGACAGATATCATTCTTCTATTATGCCCACTATCCACCAGACTGGTGGCTACCGTCCTCCCGTGCGAAAGCGACACCGATTAGCGCTTTCGCTTGATGAAAGAGAGGAGATATCCAGAGGACTGGTAGCAAAGCTCAGTATCAGGGACATCGCTGCCAAATTATCAAGAGCACCCTCAACGATTAGCCGCGAGATCAAGAGGCACGCTGGTGCAAAAAAATACTGTGCAGCAAAAGCCGATGCAGCTGCGTGGGAAAATGTGCTGAGACCAAAACCTTGCAAGCTAATTGAAAGCCCCGCATTGTGTAAAATCATTGCAGAGAAGATGCATCAGGACTGGTCGCCGGCACAGATCGCCGGTTGGCTGAAATGCTGTTATCCGGATAATCAGGAAATGCATGTGTCACACGAAACGATTTATAAAACGCTTTTTATACAAACCCGGGGTGCATTAAAAAAGAGCTGCAGCAATGCCTCAGAAGCAGAAGAGCGGTTCGCAGATCCAGAACGTCATCGCTTAAAGGGAAAGGGTTAGGATCAATCCCCGAATGCGATACTGATAAGCGAAAGGCCACCTGAAGCCGCAGACAGAGCCATACCAGGTCACTGGGAAGGTGACCTGATCCAGGGCTCGAAAAACGCCAATATCGTCACCCTCGTAGAACGCCATTCCCGCTTTGTTATGCTGGCCAAAATCAGGGACAACAAGACCATAACCGTTATATCTGCACTCATCAGGCAAGCCAGGGAATTACCTGTTGAGCTTTATAAAACATTAACCCGGGATCGGGGGCTGAAATGACCAGCCACACCCGGTTTACTGTAGCAACAGACATCCAGATTTACTTCTGTGATCCTCAATCTCCCCGGCAACGTGGCTCAAATGAAAATACGAACAGGTTGCTCAGACAATATTTTCCACAGGGAACTGACTTATCGGTTCACAGCCAGCAAAGACTAAACAGCGTTGCCAGACAGCTCAACGAAAGACCGAGAAAAACGCCAGACTATGAATCACCCGCAGAACGGTTCAATAAGTGTGTTGCATCCATCGGTTGAACTCACAACACAAAGCGGATGCGATTTACTTATCGGCCTGAGCATAAACAGGGGTCTGACCAGACCAGTTTGCAGAATCTGGCACTTCAGAAATCAGTGCATAATGAGGAGTGGCACAGCCTCTTATTCAACTTTTTTCCCATATTTGTTATAAGACGGCAGGAAATTTATGTGGCATAAGAGAATTAAAAGGACACCCAAGGGAGTGACGTTATGTCGCTTTATGACCTTAGAACCGAATCTCATGCATTACCAGAGGCCTGGCACTCTCATGTATTAGGCCACATTGGCACAGCGAATCTCAAAGTTTTACGAATGGATGAACACTCTGTAAACGAAGAAGTACATGAGTATGATGAGGGGTTACTGGTCATTGACGGACGTCTTGAGCTGAACGTGAAAGGAATAAAAATTTCTGTTACTTCTGGCCAGCTTTACGTAGCGAAAGCCGGGATTCCTCATACTGTGGAAACAGGCAGTTTTGGCACACTGGTTATCATAGATTTGCCAGAAAAACGAGTTACCTAACGATAGTATGTTTGCTGTTCGTTCAGAGCGGAATTTGCCTAATGCTGATGTCAGCTCTGTGCCAGAAGCGGACTCAGAGTAATGCTATTAATCAAATCCTTATTCGATGCGTTCCACATCTGGATGACGCTCGGTTGCGGCTTCATGAAAAATATCACTCAGCCAGCCAGCAATTTCGCCTTCTGTCATATCATCTGGAATAGTGACGTCATAGAGCCGAGAAAACTTTCTCTCCGTCAGGTCAGCACGAAATACCAGCCACCGATCATTCTCACGTTGAACGCCAATATGCCGCCCAAAAACGTTATACACCAACACAGGCAACCTCCGGGCTTGCTAATGAGTCTCTGAATTAATGATATATACGTTTGGGCAGGTCAACGGGAAAATCGTAGGTATATGAATGGCCAGCGCCGTTTCAACTGTGCTGTCAGCTGGCTGGATTATTTCCTGTCTCAGGATATCAGCAGCCCCGCTTAGCGCCGCCAGCCTGTCGCTGGCGGCCTGAGGCGATACGGCAGACACACTGCCACGGTTACCCGCTTACCGGATCAGTGAGTAAAAAAATCCGTTAATATTTCCGCCAGTTTTTCCGGCTGTTCATCGGGAATAAAATGACCGCATTCCCCGATAACCGCACCGCTGACCTGCTCAGCCACGGCACGCAGCGGGGTCGCCATATCCGGTATCGAGCCCTGATCGGCACTGACCGCCAGCAGCGGCAGCGCCAGCTTTCCGGCCTGCGCGCGCTGGCGATTCTGGCCGGCCGACTGCTCAACCGCCCGGTAGTAAGCCAGCCCGGCCCGCAGCGCGCCGGGCTGCTGATAAAGGCGCAGGTATTCGGCGCGCGCCGCCGCATCTATCCGGTGCGGACTGGCCGCTTTACGGTTAAAGAACCAGTCCAGATAAATCGCCTCCCGGCCGGCAATCAGCGCTTCCGGCAGATCGCTGACGCAGTGGAAGGCGAAATGCCAGGTTTTCCAGGCGTTACCGCCGGCCACGGGCAGCGACTCAGGCAGCGTAATGCCCGGAATGCCGCCATCCAGCAGCGCCAGCCGGCTGACCTGCTGCGGAAACTGCGCCGCCAGCGACCAGGCGACCCAGGCACCGATATCGTGTCCCGCCAGATGAAAGCGCGTGATGCCGAGCTGCTGTAACAGCGCCATTACCCGCCGCGCCACCGTATCGGTATCGTAACCCTCAGCAGGAAAGTCCGAGTCGCCCTGCCCTGGCAGATCAGGTGCGATCACCTGAAAACGACTGGCCAGCCGGGGAATGACCTCGCGCCACGCATAGCTGCTTTGCGGAAAACCGGCCAGCAGAACCACCACCTCGGCGTTTTCACATCCGGCACTGAGATAATGAAGACGCAGTTGATCCACGCTGGCAAAGTGATGCTGATAGTGTTGAAGAAAATGCATGGTGTCGCTCCAAAATTTAGGAAATGATCATTTCCATATTGATTAAAAAATTTAGTCGAGGATTTTCAGGGCCAGCGGGATAACGCTTTCATCCGGCCGGGTCGCGGCCACTTTGCCGGCCACCCGCATACCGAGCACAATACATAACATCAGTGAGGCGGAGGCATCAGCATTCAGCGCCGGATTGATCGAGCCATCCTGCTGTCCCTGAACGATAAGCTGCTGCAGCGTCTGCTGATTGCGCATCAGCGCGTGGCTTACCGCCTCGGCCAGATCGTCATCCAGGGTCTGGATTTCTACTGCGCTGCCCGCCACCAGACATCCCCGCTCACCTTCGATCTCCCGCACCGACTCCACATAAAACTGCAGCAATGCCGTCAGTTTTTCGCGGCCGGTTTCACACTGCGCCAGCCGTTCGCGCAGCGCGGCCTGACGCAATGAGAGATAGCGCGCAAAGACCTGGGCAAACAGCGAGCGCTTGTCGGTGAAGGCTTTATAGATGCTGCCGGTGGTGAGTTGCATGGCACGGCTGAGATCGCCGATTGAGGTGGCGTGATAGCCTTTTTCGCGGAAGATCTGCATCGCACTATCCAGCGCCGCTTCTGTCTGAAATGCCCGCGGTCGGCCCCGTTCTCTGATCCGATTATCATTGCGCATTGCTCGCCCTTTAGGAAACGTTCGTTTCCTTAACGATAGCCGGAATCTACTCACAATAAAAGAGGCGTATTTCGTCCTCGCCAAACTCAGGATCTGAACAGCGACCGGTTCGCCGGTCCGCTTTGCGGGATGCTAATCCCGACTGACCTGACGCAAAGCGCTGTTACCGGCCGCTCATCTATACTGCAATTTATCTTCGCTAAAGGAGCTCCCTCATGGGACTGAGCTGGTTTACCCTCTGGCCGCCGCTGGCACGCGTATTATTTGTTCTCGCTTCGTTAACCCTCATTCTTAGCGGCCTCTATCTGGCGGCACCGCTGATCAACCAGGTGCTACTGGCGATGTTATTGTCGATCATGCTCGATCCGCTTATCAGCTGGCTGGAGAAGAAGCACATACCGCGTATTGTGTCGACGATACTGGTGATTGCTTTGATGCTGATGGTGATGGTGGTCACCATCATTAAACTGACGGTGCTGACCCCCGATTTGATGCAGCTCAGTCGTCAGGCACCGCTGCTGCTGGCCGCCCGGCTGGAGCAGCTCACGCAGGCGTTTGCCCGGCTGGATATCGGCATGACGCCCGACCAGCTGCTGACCTTTATTGATGCGGGTGCGGTGGTGCGAATAGTGACCGCCTTCCTGACGCAGATACCTGGCGTCATCTCCTGGTGGATCATGGTCTTTCTGATGCTGCTGTTTATGTTGTATGAATTACCGCTGCTGAAAAAGACGCTACAACAGCGGGTAGCAGGCAAACATCAGGCGCTTTATCAGGCACTGCAGGAAGGGATTATGAGTGTGATCGTTTATGCACGTGTAAAAACCCTGACCAGCCTGCTTGGCGCGCTGATCGTCGGAACCGGCGCGCAGTTGCTGGGCCTGAAGTTTGCCTTTTTCTGGGGCGTACTGATGTTTGTCTTTAACTATGTGCCGGTACTGGGATCGTTCCTGGCGGCGATCCCGCCGGTGATCCAGAGCTACATACTGTTTGATCTGCAGATGGCGCTGGCGGTTGCCGGCTTTTTCATGGTGCTGAATCTGGGGCTGAGTTCAGTGATTGAACCGTTGCTGGTGGGTAAGCGGCTTGATATGTCGCTGACCAGCCAGTTACTGGCGTTTCTGTTCTGGCAGGCATTGCTGGGGATAACCGGGGCAATTCTGGCGATTCCGTTAACCTATCTGATTAAAAAGGTCCTGCTGGCGGGTTATCCGCAGCAGCAGGACCATCAGTCGGAATTAACGCCGTGAGGGCGTTTTCAGTCGCCATGAACGGGTAAGACGCTTCTCGATCTCCACTATGAAGAAGATGATGACGCTGACGATCAGTGAAATCATCCAGTAGTTGATCGGCAATGGACGGGTACCAAACAGCGTATTCATCAGTGGCACATAGATAATTATCGCCTGCAGCACAATCAGCACCAGCGTAACCAGCCAGATGCCGCGATTTTTCAGCAGACCGCGATCCAGAGAGAAGCCATCAGCGTTACGGCAGTTGAGCATATAGGCCCACTGCGCAGTGACCAGCATCTGTAGCAGCACAGTGCGGATAAATTCTGCGCTGTAGCCACGCGGCTGCAGCCAGGCTTCCAGCACGAAGGCGCTGATTGAGATCAGCAAGCCGACAAACACCACGCGCCAGATAGCGTAACCATCCATTACGTGCGCCTTCACATTACGCGGTGGACGCCGCATCGCATTGGCTTCAGCCGGTTCAAACGCCAGACCAAACGACAGCGTGGCGGACGTTGCCATGTTCATCCATAAAATCTGTACCGGCGTGAGCGGCAGCAGGTTCCCCATCAGGATGGCGATAATAATCAGCAAACCCTGCGCCAGGTTGGTGGGCATGATGAACAGGATGGTCTTCTTGAGGTTGTCATAAACCCGACGTCCCTCTTTCACCGCAGCGGCAATGGTGGCGAAGTTGTCGTCAGCCAGGATCATATCTGCCGCTTCTTTCGTCACCTCGGTGCCTTTAATCCCCATCGCGATACCGACGTTGGCCTGTTTCAGCGCGGGCGCATCGTTGACGCCATCGCCGGTCATCCCGACAATTTCGCCACTGGCTTCCAGCGCTTTTACCAGCCGCAGTTTATGTTCCGGGCTGGTGCGGGCGAAGATATCGTAGGTTTTCGCCGCTTCAGCCAGTTCGGCATCGCTCATGTGTTCCAGCTGGTAGCCGGTGATTGCCGCGTGACTGTTGCCAATCCCCAGCATCTGACCAATCGCCATCGCGGTTTCCTGATGGTCACCGGTGATCATTTTGACGCGGATTCCCGCCTGCTGGCACTCATCAATGGCCGCGATCGCTTCAGGGCGCGGCGGATCCATCATGCAGGCGAGACCCAGCAGCACCATGTCATGTTTCAGCTCATCATGATCGAGCGAGGTGACCGGCGCAGCGGTTTTCTTCCAGGCCGCGGCCACGGTACGTAACCCTTCGCTGGCGTAGGTAGTGATGGCGGCGTCCCAGTAGTCACGGTCGATGGGCTCTGCGCCCTCCGGCGTCTGCTGCTGCTGACATAAATTGAGTAGCACGTCTGGCGCGCCGGTCAGCAATACATAGGATTCGCCGCCGGCTACGCAGCTGACTGACATATATTTATACAGAGAATCAAATGGCAGCTTACTGACTACCTCAACTGGCCCGGAATCGGTCAGCCCTTTGGCCGCCAGCACTTTCAGCGCGCCTTCCGTCGGGCCGCCCACGATGGTCCAGTGGCCCTGATTATCCTGGCGGAGCTGGCTTTCATTACAGGTATCGACCGCACGCAGGAACTGCTGGAATAGCGGATCCTGTGCGGCACTGGTAGTGCCTGCTGTGGCCTGCTCGGCTACGATCTCGCCTTTGGGTTCATAACTGTTACCGCTGACGCGCCAGCGACTTTTGGCCAGCACCACCGCTTTGACCGTCATCTCATTCATGGTCAGTGTGCCGGTTTTATCAGAACAGATGACTGACATGGCACCCAGGGTTTCGACGGTCGGCAGCTTGCGGATAATCGCCTGATTGCGCGCCATCGACTGCACGCCCAGCGACAGGATGATCGAAATAATCGCCGGCAGCCCTTCCGGCACCGCCGCGACCGCCAGGCTGATCACCGACAGCGACAGCTCGCCCAGCGGAATATCGCGTAGCAGATAGCCGAAAATGAACAGCGCCACCATCATCAGCAGGATGATGAAGAAGATCGCTTTACCCAGTTTATCGATCTGCACCAGCAGCGGGGTTTTCACCTCTTTGATGCCGCTGATCATCTCGTTGATATGTCCGAGTTCAGTATCGCCACCGCTGGCGATGACCACGCCTGCCGCCGTACCTGAACTGACGGTGGTGCCTGAAAAGGCCAGATTAAGGCGATCGCCCAGCGATTTTTCACCGCTCAGCGTATCAACGCTTTTCGATACCACCGTCGATTCGCCGGTCAGAATCGCCTCTTCGACCCGCAGATTGTTCACTTCAAACAGCCGCAAATCTGCCGGAATTTTATCGCCGGGACGCAGCATCACCACGTCACCGATCACAATCTCACGCGTCGGCACGGTGACTTGTTTACCGTCTCGCACCAGCATGGCTTCATTCGCCAGCATATTCTGGATGCTTTTCAAAGATTTCTCGGCGTTGCTTTCCTGGATAAATCCAATCAGTGCGTTGATGACAGCAACGCCGAGAATGACAAAGGTATCTACCCAGTGGCCCATGATTGCAGTAATCACCGCGGCAGCCAGCAGGATATAAATCAGTACATCTTTGAAATGCGCGATAAATTTTAGCAGCGCAGACTTTTCTGCTTTTTGCGGTAGGGCATTTGGACCATATTTCTGCAGACGGTCATGCGCGGTGGCCGAGGTTAATCCCGCTGACGAACTTTGTAAGTCAGAAAATATCTCGGCCACACTGCGCTGATACCAGGGACGATCGGATAAAGCGGGCGCTTTATCCTGTTTTTCGTTGTTTAGCATATATAAACCCCGTGCCATTAAGCGATGAATTAAAGGCGAAATTTAAAAAAAACGCATTTTGCGGGATGCAAAACCCACAGGTAATGACCGACATCATTTTTCTGCAAAAAAGGTCTGGTGAATGACAGGAATGGCTAAATTAAATTTAACCTATATTATCAGAATGACAACGTTGTTTTTGTTTAGCTAAGGTTTAGCCTGGCTCATGCAGTGTGCATCGGTTTATATCGTGGCCTATAAAAGGAAACTCTGATGAAAAAACAGAGCATTATCGTGCTTTGCGGTTTCGTTATTCTCGCGGTTGCCGCGACCACGCTGGTGGGGTTATTAACCTGGCTGGTGGTTTCACAGATGGCAATCTGATATGTAACAAACGAAGCGGCCCTGCCGTTTGGCTTAAAAATATGTTGATGCGGTTAAACTTTATTTTAAATCGCTGGCAATAAGCATCGGGCTGAATTATTCCTTAACGCTTATTAAACCGCGGCTAAAATAGCTGAAGTTAAGGCGAGGAAAATGATCAAACACAAAGTTATCCCTGTTTTGCTCTGTTGTTTTTTTATGACAGCCTGCGACGAGAAAAAAGAGCCGGATGCGCCACCGCCGCGCGTAATTAAAACATTCACTATTGAATCTGATCTTGCGCAAAATATCCGTATTTTTCCTGCACGTATTCAGGCCGGTGACAATACCGATCTGGCGTTTAAGCGCGCAGGTCAGCTGATTACCCTGAATATTCGCGATGGAACAGCGGTTAAAGCGGGTCAGACCCTCGCCACGCTCAACGACGCTGAAGCACAATTACGGGTGCGTGACCGTCAGACCAGCCTGCAACTCGCCGAACGGCAATATCAACGCTTCAGCACCCTGGCACAGCGCAGCGCCGTCTCTAAGTCGGAGATGGATGTGCAAAAAGCCAATCGCGATGCGGCGGCGACGGCGTTAAAACTCGCCAGGGAGGAGCTGCAGTTCCTGACGCTGCGCGCCCCGTTTGATGGGATGATCGCTCAGGTTCAGGTGCGTAATCATCAGGTCGTCGCTGCCGGACAGCCGGTGGCTCTGCTGACCCGCGCAGATTTACTCGATGTGATTTTTACACTGCCCGAAACCCTGTTTACCAGTCTCGATATCCAGAACATCGACTATCAGCCCGAGGTGCAGTTCAATGCGCTGCCGGGCCGGGTATTTAAGGCTCAGTATAAGGAGCACACCAGCCAGACCGATGCCGCCACCCTGACCTATCAGGTGGTGCTGACCATGCCGCGTCCGGCGGATTTACCCGGCGTGGCGGGCCTGAGCGGCTCGGTGCGGGTCCAGTTGCATAATCTGCCCAATGCCCCGGCGCTGCCGCGTCTGGTGGTGCCTGCCGCCGCGGTATTTAATCCCGATCACAGCCCGACTAATCAGCCGCACGTCTGGCTGGTGGAGCAACAGGGCGATGTTCTGCGGGTCAAAGACCGCCAGGTTGAAGTCGGCAGGCTGAGTGCGCAAGGCGTTGAGATCGTCAGCGGACTGAAACCGGGTGACCGGATTGTCGCCGCCGGCGTGGGTGAGCTGCGTGAAGGCGAAGCGGTGCGGATCTGGCAGCGCGAGCGGGGGTTATAATGCGTATTCAGCAGCATTTCCTTGATAAGCCGATCCGCTACTGGATGATTATTCTGTTGCTGGGCGTGGGCGGCATTTACGCCCTGCTCAATATCGGACGGCTGGAAGATCCGCTATTTACCATCAAATCAGCGGTGATTGTGACGCATTATCCCGGTGCCTCAGCGCAGCAGGTGGAGGAAGAGGTCACCCTGCCGCTGGAGAATGCCTTACAGCGCCTGCCGTCGCTGGATAACGTCAGTTCCATCTCGGCCAATGGCCTGTCGCAGATCACCGTCAACATTCATACCAGCTACCTTGCCGATCAGCTGCCGCAGATCTGGGACGAACTGCGGCGACGCGTTGATGATGCGACCCGCCAGTTTCCGCCAGGCGTTCAGGCACCGCTGGTCAACGACGATTTCGGCGATGTCTATGGCTACTTTTTTGTCATCCATGGCAAGGACTTCACCAACAGCGAACTGCGCAACTATGCCGATCAGCTGCGGCGCGATCTGGTGCTGGTGCCCGGCGTGGCTAAAGTCGCGGTGGCGGGCGTCGAGCAGGAAGAGATACGGATCGCCCTCTCCACCGCTAAAATGACCGCCTACGGCCTGACGCCACAGCGGATAGCTGAACTGCTCAGCCGCAACAACAGCGTAGCCAATGCCGGTAGCGTGCGGGTCGACAGTGAATCCATCCGGTTCCATTCAACCGGCGAGTTGCAGACGCTGGACGACCTGGCCAGCCTGCCGATTCTGCCGGCCGGCAGTCCGCAAAATGTGCATCTGCGCGACATCGCCACCCTGACGCACGGTGTTACGGATAATCCGGCGAATCTCTATTTTGCTGATGGCGAGGCCGCGCTGGCGATTGGCGTCTCTTTTGCGCCAGGCGTCAACGTGATTGACGTCGGCGATGCGCTCTCCAGCAAGCTGGCGCGCTATCAGCAGGATACGCCGGCGGGCATTAGCCTGAAGGTGTTTTATAACCAGGCGCACGAGGTCAAACAGTCGGTTGATGGCTTTATCCTTAACTTCCTGATGGCGCTGGCCATTGTGGTCGGTACGCTGCTGCTGTTTATGGGCTTACGCAGCGGGCTGGTGATTGCCGCCTCGCTGGCGCTCAACGTGCTGGGCACTCTGCTGATCATGAATTTATTCAGCCTGGAGCTGCAGCGGATATCGCTGGGAGCGTTAATTATCTCGCTGAGTATGCTGGTCGATAACGCTATCGTGGTGGTTGAAGGAGTCAAAATTGACCACCAGCGCGGCCAGCCCTTACAACAGGCAATGAACCGGATGATACGCCGTAGCGCACTGCCGCTGCTGGGCGCGACCGTGATCGCCATCATCGCCTTTGCCCCGATTGGCCTGTCCCAGGACTCCACCGGCGAATATTGCAAATCACTGTTCCAGGTATTGCTGATTTCGCTGATGCTGAGCTGGGTCACCGCGCTGACCTTAACCCCGGTGTTTATCCGCTGGAGCGAGAAGCGTCAGCCGGCCCGCCAGCCGGTACAGCAAGCCGCGCCTTACCAGGGCGTGGTTTTCCGCCTTTACCGCCAGATGCTCAGCAGCTTGCTGCGTTTTCGTCTGACTACCCTGACCGTGATGGTGGTGCTGTTAGCCGTGTCGCTGTACGGCTTTGGTCTGGTTAAGCAGAATTTCTTTCCCTCTTCCAGCACGCCGATCTTCTTTACCGACCTGTGGCTGCCCTACGGTACCGATATCCACTACACCGCAGAGACGGCGGCCTCGATTGCGCGGTTTATCAATCAGGACTCGGCGGTAGAGGCGACGGTCACCACGGTCGGTCAGGGCGCGCTGCGCTTTACGCTGACCTATGATGGCGCTCGCCAGTACAGCAACTTTGCCCAGATCATGGTGCGGGTCAAAGATGCCCGTCAGCTGGATGCGTTAGCGCTGCAAACTGAACACTTTATTCAGCAGCACTACCCGCAGGTGAATGAGCGGATTAAACGCATTCAGTTTGGCAGCGCCAGCGACAGTGCAATCGCCCTGCGCGTTATCGGTCCCGATCCGGAAAAACTGCGCCACATTGCCAGCCAGCTGGACGCCATCTTCCTCGCGGACGGCACCACCTTCCCGGTGCGCAATGACTGGCAGGAGCGGAGCAAAGTGATCCGGCCGCTCTATTCTGCGCTACGCGGCCAGGAGCTGGGCATTGATAAACGCGATATCGATCAGGCCCTGAGAATGAATTTCAGCGGCGATGCGGTGGGCATTTTCCGTGACGGCTCGCGACTGATGCCGGTGAAGCTCTACCCGGCGGATGAAGAGCGTCAGGATATCGATCATATCGCCAATATTCAGCTGTGGAGCGCCGCTTTACAGCGCGTCGTTCCGCTCAGCAATGTGGTCGCGGACTTCCGGCTGGAGTGGGAAAATCCGCTGATCATGCGGCGTGATCGGATGCGGGTGCTGACGGTGCAGACCGATCCGGATCCCGCAGCGGGCTTAACGTCCGCGCAGATTGTCGCCCGGGTTAAGCCGCAGATCGATCGGCTGGACTTGCCGGCTGGCTACCGGCTTGAATGGGGCGGCGAACTGGAGAGTTCACGCGACGCGCAGCGCGGTTTGCTGAGTTCACTGCCGGTGGGATTCCTGGCGATGTTCGTGATTACTATCCTGATGTTCAATTCGCTGCGTGACGCGCTGGCGATCTGGGCAACGGTGCCGCTGGCGCTGATCGGCGTCACCTGCGGCTTCCTGCTCACCGGTATTCCGTTTGGCTTTATGGCGCTGATTGGCCTGCTCAGCCTGTCAGGCATGCTGATCCGCAACGGTATCGTGCTGGTTGAGGAGATTCGGCTGCTGCAGCAGGAAAAACCGCTGCAACAGGCAATTATTGATGCCGCAACCTCACGTCTGCGCCCTATCCTGCTGACCGCCTTTACCACCGTGCTGGGACTGTTGCCGCTGCTGCGTGACGTCTTCTTCCAGAGCATGGCGGTAGTGATCATTTTCGGGTTGGGCTTCGCCACCGTGTTAACCCTGCTGGTATTACCGGTGATTTACCGCTGCCTGCATGGACGGGAGATGAAAAGTGAATAAAAGCGGGCTGGCGATGCTCAAGACGCTGGCCTGCATCACTGCCGTCTCCTTTTTTACCTTTTATCAGAGCTACGACAGTTACCACTACGACTCGGGCCTGGCGCTGAATGTGCTGAGCTTTGTTTCGACCATCGCTACGCCGCTCTACTTTTTACTCAATGGCTATATGGATGCGGGCGAGCAGCCTACTCCGGCGTGGCAGCTGAGTAAAATTCGCCGTATTTTGCTGATTTTTTTGTTCTGGTTTGGCTTTTTCTGGTTTGCCGGCCTGCACAAGAAGGGCTATTTAATCCAGCCGTGGTTTGTGATTGCGCTGATTGTGATTTACGTTTCGCATCCCCTGTTCGATCGGCTGTTCCGTACGCCTGGACGGATGGCGCTGGGGATACTGCTGCTGCTGATTTTTGCCTTTGGATATGACCTGCTGGCCAGCCTCTATCCCAGCCAGCAGGCGTTTTCACTGTTGCCGCAGTACCGTATCTGGACCTGGGTGCTCTATTACCTGTCGGGGCGGCTGATGGCTGCACCGCAGGTGATCCGCCTGCTGATGTCGCCACGGATGATCAAAAGCAGCCTGCTATTGCTGCCCGCGGTCTGGCTGTTTACCTGGCTGTATGAGCGTTATTACTTCATCGCCCGCTTTTTTGCCACCAGCAATGAAATGGTACTCACCGGCTCACAGGTTTACCTGCTGGTGGTGCTGATTGTGATCAGCATTAATGCCATCAGGCTGCCGGCGAATAAACCGTGGATTACTGCTTTCCTGACCACGCTGGGCAAGACCATGACCGGCGTCTATATCCTGCACTATCTGATTTTTAATCTGCTGGCCGCGGCGATCCGAATTCAGACGCTGGGCGACAAGCTGCTGGTTATCGCCCTGACGCTGCTGTTTTCGATGGCTATTTCACTGCTGATGCTGCGTATTCCCGGCGTCCGTAAGCTGATCAGCCTGTAGCCGGGCCGCCGCCTGCTCCGTGGCCAGACGTCGGGTGGCAATGAAAGACGCCATCTGACTTCGCGCCTGTTCCACCTCGCCGGCTGGCGCGGTTCGGGGCGAGCCGCTGTTGAACGGAGGTTCCGGATCGTATTCCATCTGCAACTGAATCGCCCTGGCGACGGCGTCACCACAGAGTTCGGCCACCAGCGTCAGGGCAAAGTCGATGCCGGACGTCACCCCTGCGCCGGTAATCCGGTTGCGGTCACGTACCACCCGCTGGCTGACCGGCTCAGCGCCCAGTAACGCCAGCTGGTCAATCGATCCCCAATGCGAGGTGGCGCGATATCCCTGTAACAATCCCGCCGCGCCCAGCACCAGCGAGCCGGTGCAAACCGAGGTCACACATTGCGCCTGTCGCGCCTGCTGACGCAAAAAGTCCAGCGTCTCACGGTCGGACATCAGCGCGATTTGTCCCGGACCGCCGGGCACGAAGATCACATCAAGTTGCGGGCAGGCGTCGAACGTCATACCAGGCAGAATCGACAAGCCGCGATCGGAACGAACCGGCTGCAGGTCCTTCCACACCAGATGACAGACGAACTGCGGCGTGCGGGCAAACACTTCCCACGGACCGGTTAAGTCCAGCTGGGTAACATCAGGAAACAGCAACAGACCAATCTGTAGTGGACGGCTCATGGTAAGACTCCCGGCGGATCACCAGACCACATCATGCGATGATTAGCCCGCGCTGATCAATCTTTTGCGCCGGAGAAAAGGGTTAAGGTATCGCGTAGCGACGAGGGCAGGATCTGACCGTGGCTTTGCCCGGCATAATGCGTCAGATGCAGCGTGACGCCCGACGGACGCAGGATACTGGTCAGTTCCGCTTCTTCCCGTTGCAGATCATCGGAGTGACCCGCCCGCCGTTCGGTGACGCCGTCGCTCTCCATCAGATAGAGTGACAGCGGCTGTAGCGCACGCGGATCGGCTCGTCGCGCCAGTCCGATAATGCGTTGCTGGTTCCAGCCCAGCGATGGAGCCGCAGCAAAATAATGACTGAACCAGGCGGCATGGTAAAAGGTATCCAGCACGAACAGGCCGCCGTATGAGTGGCCCCACAGGCCACGCTGATGCGGATCGCTGGCGGCCTGAGTTTCGACCCACGGAACGATATGCGTCAGCAGCAACTGACGAAACTGCTGGCTGCCGCCACCCTTGCGCCCGTGCGGCTGAATCACCTCCGGGTTCGGTGCATCGTTGGGTGGGGTGTAATCATAGCTGCGCGCCGCCACATCAAACGGCAGCCGGGTGTCATAGCCGACCGCCACCAGCACCGGCGAATTGCCGCTGCGTAGCTGTTTAAGCTGGCTCTCCGTCAGATGATCCATCGCCGCATTCCCGTCCAGCATATACAGCACCGGATATCCCGCGGGCGGAGCCGTCGTTTTCGGAATACCCAGCCAGACCCGGTAGTGTCGCTGACCGTCCTGCGAGTCAAAAGTTCTGCTCTCGAAGCGGTACCACGCCGAGCCTTTGTCGGCGATATTTTCACCTAACGGGCGCAGATCAGGTCGGGCTTCAGCGGGCATGATCAAAAAAACAGCGGCCAGCGTGAGCAGCAACGGGAAGCAATAACGGAAGGTTTTACGGGCAAAATTCATTCAGCAGCGCCTGTTTACTCATTAACAAAAATTAACTGACCGGCATGCTAACAAATATCTGCTCCAATAAAATCCCGCTGTTGCTGGGGTTATCGTCGATCAAGGCACCCCGAAGTAGCGTAATAACGCCGTCATCAGCGCCGCGCCGAGAATAATGATAATCAGTGGCGCACGACGCCACGCCAGCAGCAGCGGAAAACCGACGCCGATAACCCGCGCCATACCGGAAAAGTGCTGACCTTCAAATAAAGTGGTGGTGGCAGCCACAGCTAACAGCAATACCGTGGCGGCGTCCGACAGCATTTGCTGACTGCGTTCGCTAAGCGGTAAGCGATTTCCCAGCCTGACACCGGCAAAGCGCATCAGCCAGGTACCGGCGGCCAGCAGGGCGATACCGGCGATGACCATCGTCTGGTGGCTCATTTGCGTGATCTCCATGCCAGCAGGCCCAGCAGCGAAAACAGCACCGGCATGCCAGCCGGCACCAGCGGCGTCGCCAGCAGCGACAGAGCAGCGCCGAGCACGGCGGGAACCCGGGTTCGACGCTGACGCAGCGCCGGAAAAATCAGCGCAATCAGGATGGCAGGAAACACCGCATCCAGTCCGATGACCGAGGTATCGGGAATGAACTGGCCAATAGCCGCGCCGGTCATAACGCTGATTGGCCAAATCAGGCCAATGCCGATGCCACACAGCCAGAAGGCGCTGCGCCGCTGCGCCAGTTTCGGCTGGGATATCCCAAACACCACGCTTTCATCGTTCATGATGTGACAACCCAGCCAGCCCGCCGGACCCCGCCCCACCAGATCTTTTACCGCGATGCCAAACGGCAGATGGCGGGCATTGACCAGCAGACCCGCCGCCGCCGCCGTGAACGGACTGCCGCCGCCGGCCACCACGCCAATAAACAAAAACTCCGAGGCCCCGGCCAGCACCAGGGTGGAGAGGGCCAGCGGCACCCACAGCGGAAACCCATCGGCGGTTGCCAGTGATCCATACGATAAACCAACAATGCCATCAGCCAGACAGACCAGAAAAATGGCTTTTACCACTCCTTTGTCCAGCAACTTTGTTTGCGGAAACTGCATAACCTGATCTCATAATGAACGAATTACCCATTATAATGAACATCGTCAGACTGTTTTACAAGACGAACATTACGTTCGTTATAGAGAACGATCACACTGCAGGAGTCCCTTTGAATACCCCTATCAGCATCATTGCCAACGCATTAGTCCGTGAACGCCAGCGGGCCGGCTTATCGCTGGCAGAAGTGGCACGTCGCGCGGGTATCGCCAAATCCACCCTGTCGCAGCTGGAAGCGGGCAACGGTAATCCCGGCATCGAGACGCTGTGGTCGCTTTGCGTGACCCTGAATATTCCGTTTTCACGGCTGATGGAGCCGGAAGCGCGCCGTATGCAGGTGATTCGCCGGGGGGAAGGGCCGACGGTGACCGCCGATCTGGCCGACTATCAGGCGGTATTGCTGGCGACCTGTCCGCCGGGCGCACGCCGCGATATCTATCTGTTGCAGGTTCAGCCCGGTAGCGATCGCTGTTCGCAGCCGCACTCCCCTAACACCATTGAGCACATCATCGTCGCTAAAGGTCGGGCGCTGGTCGGTCCGGTTGATTCGCCGGTCGAACTGGAAGTGGGCGATTACATTACCTATCCCGGCGATGAGCCGCATATTTTCCGTGCGCTGGAAGCCGATACCCTGGCGCTGTTGGTAATGGAGCATATGTAGGCGTCGTTCAGCCCTCAGCCATGCGTTTACGCGTTGCCTCTGGTGTGAGGTGATGCACCAGCTGCACCTGTGAGGTCAGCTCAATTGCCGGATAGTGTTCGCGCATCCCGGCCAGCAGCACCGCATCCGGCCACTCTGCCTGCTTTCCTAATCTCTCCGCTGCCGCACTTAGCGGCAGCGTCTCAACGCTTGTCACCCACACCACCAGCGTGTCGGCTGGATTTTGCTGATTACAGTAGCGAAGCGGGCCAGGATGGATATCCCCTTCCTGCCAGCGCAGGGTATGGGTTTTCTCACCGCGTCGGACGGCGGGCAACAGGCGCGGCACAATTGAGAGTTGTTGCATTGTCGACTCCCGGTTAAGTTAATCCTGACTATCAGCCTGAACTGAACAGGCCACCTGATTCAAACCCTCGGCGGTTTTCGCTGCGTCGATCCATTACGGAGAAGAGTGACTATGCCTCAAAAGACTGTGCGACAACACACTGGATCACACCGTATTGCCGTCATCGGTGCGGGCGTGCTGGGCTTAGCGGTCGCCCGATCGCTGGCCAGTCAGGGCGCGCAGGTGACGCTGTTTGACCAACGCTATCCCGGCAGCGGCACCAGTCAGATCAGCTATGGCTGGGTGAATGCCAACGGCAAAGATCCGGCCAGCTATCACCGGCTCAACGCAGCGGCCATTGACGAGCACAAGCGCTGGCAGGCTGAACACCCCACGCCAGCGCCGTGGCTGCTGGAAACCGGCACGCTGGAGTGGGCAGCAGATCCGGCAACCCGGCGTCAGCTTGAACAACGGGTGGCAAAGCTCAAGGCGCTCGATTACCCGTCAGAACCCTACGATCGCGCCAGACTGCAGGCTGCCCTGCCGGAACTGCGACTCGATCCCCGGGTACAGCAGGGATGGTATTTCCCCTCTGAATGTCTGATCTATCCGAGTCTGTTTATCGCCCGGATGCTGGCCGATCTGCGCCTGCTGGGCGGCGAGCTGATCTGTCACGATCAGGTGACGACACTCTCCACCGCCGACCAGGGCGTCTCAGTGACGCTGGCCAGTGGCAACTGCTGGCACGGCGATCAGCTGGTGCTGGCGACCGGCCGCTGGTCAGCTGAATTGCTGGCGCAGTGTGGTCTTGAACTGGCGATGACCGATGCTAACCGTGCCGATCCCGCCGCCTGCAGCTTTCTGGCGCATACGCAGCCCCTGCCGGTTCAGCTCAATTGCAACATCATCACCCCGGAACTGAACGTGCGGCCCGATGGTGGGGGTCGCCTGATGTTGCAGGCGCTGGATCTGGATCAACATGCCGATCCGGCACGTCCGGTTGCAGTGGATGGGATGATCGGTAATGAACTGCTGCGTCGCCTGCGGCGACTGTTTGCCAACAGTGACAATGCGCGGATCGAACGGATTGAGGTCGGACAACGCTCACGCCCGGCTGATGGATTACCGGCGATTGGTTATGTGAGCGGACTGGCGGGGATCTATCTGATGGTAAGCCACAGCGGTATGACGCTGGCACCGTTACTCGGCAAGCTGGTGGCTGAGGAGATGATGAGCGGCGCACGTCCCGCGATGCTGGCTGACTTTGCGCCGGATCGGTTAGTGCGTCCGCTCAGTGACGGGCGGAACGTTGCTGCGCCTGCCTATCTGCCGGCAGCGCAGTAAAAGCTAGCGACGATTTTTCCAGACGGTCTGGACGTTACAGAATTCGTGCACGCCAAAATGCGACAGTTCACGTCCGTAGCCACTTTTCTTCACGCCACCGATCGTCACTCGTGGATCAGAGGCGCCGTTACCGTTGATAAATACGGCGCCCACTTCCAGCTCTGACGCCAGCCGATCGGCAATCTCTTCATTGGCAGTCCACACCGTTGCGCTCAGACCAAACTCACTGTCATTGGCGATCGCCAGGGCATGTTGTGGGTCGCGCGCCACCGCAATAGCCGCCACCGGTCCGAACAGCTCCTGCTGGAAAGCGGTCATGTTGGGGGTGACGTCTGACAAAATGGTCGGCGCATAGTAGTTACCCTGCCCCGCCACTTTTTCACCGCCGAGTACCAGACGTGCGCCTTCACGCAGCGTGGCTTCGACCTGCTGATGCAGTTCATCCCGCAAATCGGTGCGCGCCATTGGCCCGAGGAAGGTGTTTTCATCCAGCGGATCGCCCATCGTCAACGCCTGAACGGCAGCGGTGAAACGTTTTTCGAAGGCTTCCGCCACGGGCGCTTCAACGATAAAGCGTTTAGCCGCCATACAGACCTGTCCGGTGTTCTGGAAGCGACCAATCACCGCTGATTTCACGGCTTCATCCAGATCGGCATCCGCCAGCACGATAAACGGATCGGATCCGCCCAGTTCTAATACGGTTTTCTTCAGGGCGGCACCGGCCTGCGCGGCAATCGCAGCACCGGCTCGCACGCTACCGGTCACCGCGACGGCAGCAATACGATCGTCTTTGATCGCAGCGGAGACGCCATCATTGTCGACGTTGATCAGGTTAAAGCCACCCGCCGGCAGATCGGTAGCGTCGAACAGCTCAGCCATCAGCGTCGCGCTTCCCATGACGTTAGGCGCGTGTTTAAGCAGATAAGTGTTGCCTGCCAGCAGCATGCTGACTGCGCCGCGCAGAACCTGCCACAGTGGGAAATTCCACGGCATTACTGCGAGGATCACGCCGAGCGGACGGAAACGTTGCCACGCATCGGCAACCTGAGTTGGCTGGTCAGCCAGCATTGCCGGGCCATGCTCTGCATACCAGTCGCATAAGTTGGCGCATTTAAGCACTTCGGCCCGCGCCTGAGCGATAGGTTTACCCATTTCCAGGGTGATAGTGCGTGAGAGTTGAGCTTCATGCAGGCGGATCTGTTCGCCCAACTGACGCAGAACCGCGACTCGCGTTGCCATTGTGCTGTGTCGCCATTGTGAAAAAGCGTCAGCACTGCGGCTCAGGCTCTTTTCCAGCTCATCGGCAGTCAGCATTGGATAGCGTGCAATTTCTTCGCCAGTGGTCGGGTTACGTGAGATGGCATAGTCAGTCATGATGCACTTTCCTCATTCAGATAACAGTGCCACCACCATACGCTCAGCCATTAGTGATGAAAAATGAATAATAATGAGGAAGTTCTTTAGGGTTTGAGAATTTAAATGATGCTGATTCAGCCTGTATGACGCTGACGATCGTGGGTCTGGTAGCGATCGCCATAATGATCCTGACCATTCTTTTAACCGGTCATAATGGTCAGCGCCGACAGCAGTTATCCACTTATACAGTGGTTAGTTCCTATATAACGATCCTAAAGAGATCATATAGAGATCCTAAGAGATCCCCGATCGTCGCAGGCCGCACCCCACAAGGGCTGAAAGGGTGATCGCGTTCACTATAATCAGTAAAGTGTTCACTGTAATCAGTACTTTATTCACTGTACCAGGTAGAATGTTCACTATAAACAGTGCTAATGTTCACTGTAGTCAGAAAACGATCCCTTTCATCCACAGAATGAAGATCTCAAGCTATGGCAGATAAAGATAGTGAAAACAAAGCGTTACTAGAACCTTTTCTGTCGGTGACCAAAAACAGTGGTGAAGTTATTCAGCTTCATCCCAACAAGAATAATACGGTTCAACCTGTTGCTTTAATGCGGTTGGGATTGTTTGTTCCGACGCTGAAATCGACAGCGCGCGGTAAATCGGGTGCCATGGCTTCAACGGATGCGACTAAAGAGCTGAAAAATCTCTCGCTGGTGAAAGCTGAAGGCTATGAAAAGATTACCATCACCGGCGCGCGACTGGATATGGATAACGACTTTAAAACCTGGGCTGGCATTATCCAGTCCTTTTCGCGTTATCCGACCAAAGGCGACACGGTGACTCTGCCGTTTATCGATTTTGTGAAGATGTGTGGCATTCCTTCTGCTAACTCCTCTGCCGCGTTGCGTAAGCGACTGGATGCATCTCTGCGACGTATTGCCACCAATACCCTCTCTTTTGAAGGTAACGGTAAGGCGTACCATACGCACCTGGTGCAGTCAGCGTATTACGACCGTGAGAAAGATATCGTCCGTATTCAGGCCGATCCTAAGCTGTTCGAACTCTATAATTTCGATCATAAGGTGTTACTGCAGCTGCGGGCTATCTCACGGCTCAAGCGTAAAGAGTCTGCTCAGGCGCTTTATACCTTCCTCGAAAGTCTGCCGACCAATCCTGCCCCAATCTCACTCGCCCGACTGCGGATGCGTCTGAACCTCGGTTCCAAAACGACCACCCAGAATCACGTAGTGCGCCGCGCGATGGAGCAGCTGAAAGAGATTGGTTACCTGGATTATTCAGAAGTGAAACGCGGCCGCTCGGTATTTTTTATCATCCACAGCCGTACGCCGAAACTTGATGGCATCAGTAATCTGGAGAGCATTGACTCACTGGATGAGATTGAATTCGACGACTGATCACAACATTCACTGCAATCAGTTACTGTGCGTTGCAGTGTCACTTTCAGCCGAAACGTGACACTGCGCCTCTCCCTCCTCTGCTCCCCTACCGTTCACTGTAATCAGTATCCCTGTTACTGTTCACTGCAATCAGTAACGTTCACTGTAATCAGCAAACCTCAATCAGGCGAATATCTCCTCCTGCGGGGGTGTTAATGAAAATCATTAAATAACAGTTCTTTACTGGTTAGTGAGTGCTCGCTTCATTTTGTTTTCTTCATGCCGGTCGCTGCGTTTACCCGCTTTACTGATTACAGTGAATGTTCCCGGCAGGTAAACGCGGGTCTGCTGATTACAGTGAACCCTTTACCACAGCGCATTACTGATTACAGTGAATGATAGGGCCTAAATCACTGAGCTATAAGATTATTAACTGACTCAGTGCCTTTGAGCAGGCTATTACGCTAACCGGCAAAGTTTTTCAGGATAATCAGTGACAAACGTGACAGGGTTCGCAAAATCGCTGATTACAGTGAACGTTAAAGACCTGTGCCCCGCCTCTCCTGACGTGACTGAGCATCGCTGCCAACATGATTGTTGTGACCTCCGCCGTAAGTGATGGCAAGGAAACCGGATGGATTACTGATTACAGTGAACGTTGCGCACGGTTTGTTCTCCGGCTGGATACGCTGTGAACAAAACGCTGCTTATGGCAGCAAAGCGAAAGCGTTTCCAGGATGTCCTACTGATTACAGTGAATGGTCTGCTGATTACAGTGAATGTTTGTGGCGTTGCGCTGGCTGAAAGAGAACGAGCTAATCGGACTACTGATTACAGTGAATGTCTGGTTGCGATTCTGAATGCGGATTACGGGCTGATCGGCTTCATCCGTGGTAATTAGTTCAGCTGTTTGAGCGTGGCTGTGACTGGCTGGAAAGCTGATGGTGCCCTGCTCTGCTCCATGAGTGGCTGGCGGTCTGACGTTGACTGCTTAGGCGTAATGCTGAAGCTCTGGAATAAAGTCTAAGGGTTGCGGGCGTAGGGTTAATGATTGTGACTTCTGGCTACGAGCTACGAGCTACGAGCTACGAGCTACGAGCTACGAGCTACGAGCTACGAGCTAAATTTTCAGGCTCAAAGCGTAGGTTAAGACATCACGGTTTTGCATCCATGTCAGTGTCAGGGCTCAGGATTGAAAGTTAACGCCTCACGATAAGCAGGCAAGCTCACGGGCTGGAAAACCGCGGTTGTGCTGGTCGATTCGGCGCTTAAGGCACGAGGCAAAGGCTGAGGATCCTGCTCGCTGGGATAGCGCTTAAGGCATACGGCAAAGGCTGAGGATCCTGCACGCTGGGTTTAGCTGATGGCAAAGGCTCAGGCAGAGGTTTCTGCACCTCCGTATAGTACGTAAGGAATGCGGCAAAGGCCCAGGATCCTGCACGCAAGTTTAGCGCTTAAGGTACGCGGAAAAGCTCAGGGTTATATAGGCGGGTTTAGCGCTTTAAGTTAGCGACAGGTCTACGGCTCTCGTTCAGGGGCTACATCTGATGCCTCAGAATCAACGCCAGAAGCGCTAAGCTCAGTTCAGGTCTCGCTTCAAAGGTCAGACAGGTCAAGCCAACACACGGCGCTGTATGCCTTTTGGGTGCCTGCATTACGCGGGAAGGCAGCCGGGTGACAGTCTGCATGTCTGATGCACTTTGAATAAGCCCGCCGTTCTGTCGAAGGTGGTTTACTGATTACAGTGAACGTTACGAGCAACGCGCGTATTTTTTACTGATTATAGTGAACGCTGAGTTGTCAGGATCATGCTGCGCTACTGATTATAGTGAACGTTTGACGTTTTGCTCGCCCTTCATCTCTGTCAGCAATAGAGTCAGTCAGTTAGTCAGCGCTCAATGATTAAACAGTTAGCCTGACGCCTGCTGAGATTTGCTGATTACAGTGAATGTTTGCCGGATTTCCCTGCTGCATTATCGCCAACAGTCACCCGGTTACTGACTACAGTGAACGTTCAGCAAGTTTCGTTGCCGGTCGCATCATGCTGCAAAGCTTTGTCGGTGGATTTTACTGATTACAGTGAACGTTACATAAACCGTTTCTCGTAATGCCGTAATGCCGTAATGCCGTAATGCCGTAATGCCGTAATGCCGTAATGCCATAATGCCGTAATGCCGTAATGCCGTAATGCCGTAATGCCGTAATGCCGTAATGCCATAATGCTGGGTGCTGGGTGCTGGGTGCTGGGTGCTGGGTGCTGAGTGCTGAGTGCTGGGTGACATCAATTCATCACCGTGCTTAGCTACGTATGGTTCCCCCAGAAAAGCCAGTAAAGGCACCGTTCAGCGGTCACTGCCGGGGGCTTCTTCACATATCGCTACTACCATGCTGACAGGTGCTACTGATTACAGTGAATGTTTGAACCCGTTCCGGACTATTATTCTCCCTGCTCTCCCTGCTCTCCCTGCTCTCCCTGCTCTCCTTTTCCCTTTATGCCCTGTTCTCTTCTTTACCGGCAAACTCAATCCTCATTACCTTAGCCAGACCCTTCCGATTACTGATTACAGTGAATGTTCTGAAGCCGATCTACTGATTACAGTGAACGTTCAGCTCACTGGAGAGGCTTTAAGTAAATCAGCATAGCGACGATAATGTGATGAAGCTCACCATAACCAGCCTGACTACACAAATACGAGCTTTACGTTGAGAAGATAAATTATTGCCTCATGTGCAGGATTTCTGTATAAAGTCATAAATCCTACATGTCTGGAGCAACTATGGCTAACGATGATAAGCAGGTAATGAAGGTGGCGCAGCGTTCAGAACGCATGCTGCTAAGCCTAACCGAGCAAATTCAGGCGCAAAAACAAGAGTTACACGAAAACACTTATTATCAGGTCTATGCCAAAGCGGCGTTAGCCAAGTTGCCTAAATTGACCCGTGCCAGTGTGGATTACGCGGTTAATGAGATGGAAGAAAGTGGCTATCAGTTTGATAAACGCGCTGCTGGTTCATCGGTTAAGTATGCGATGTCGATCCAGAACATCATCGACATTTATCACCACCGTGGCGTGCCTAAGTATCGTGACCGCCACGCCGATGCGTATACCCTGTTCGTGGGTAACCTGAAAGGTGGCGTCTCTAAGACGGTTTCCACCGTTTCGCTGGCACACGCGCTGCGCGCCCATCCCCATCTTTTGTTTGAAGATTTGCGCATACTGGTGATTGATCTCGATCCACAATCATCGGCCACCATGTTTTTGAATCACGAGCGTTCAGTTGGCCTGGTGGAAGCAACTGCGGCACAGGCCATGCTGCAAAATGTCAGCCGCGATGAGCTGGTGAATGAATTTATTGTCTCATCGATCATCCCGGGCGTTGATGTGCTGCCGGCATCTATCGACGACGCCTTTATTGCCTCACGCTGGGATGAATTATGCGCTGAGCATCTGCCCGGTCAAAACGTCCATTCAGTGCTGTATGACAACGTCATCGCTAAACTGAAGAAGGATTATGACTTCATCTTTATTGATAGCGGTCCCCATCTGGACGCTTTCCTGAAGAACGCTATTGCCGCGTCAGACCTGCTGATGACGCCGGTACCGCCTGCTCAGGTTGATTTCCATTCAACCCTGAAGTACCTGACCCGTTTGCCAGAGCTGATTGGCATCATCGAAGACTCGGGAGCAACCTGTCGGCTGCAAGGCAACATCGGCTTTATGTCGAAACTCTCAAACAAGGCGGATCACAAACTGTGTCATAGCCTCGCCAAAGAAATCTTTGGTGGAGACATGCTGGACGCAGCCCTTCCCCGTCTTGACGGCTTCGAACGGTGCGGTGAATCATTCGACACCGTGATCTCAGCAAATCCTTCGACTTATGTCGGCAGTAGCGAAGCATTAAAAAATGCGCGTTCGGCTGCTGAGGATTTCGCTAAAGCGGTTTTTGACCGTATCGAATTTATTCGCCTGAACTGAGGTTTGTATGAGCGCAAAAAGAATTACGATTGGCAGAACCTTCAGCCAGACTCCGCTGGATAATGACAACAAGGGTGACCAGCACAGCCAGACCTTCGTACTGGCAACCGGCAAGCGCGCACTGTTTCGCTTTGAGCGCATCGCCGCAAATGAAGTTGAAACTAAAACCTTTGTCACGATGGAAACGAACGGCCGCGACCAGGCCGGGCTGACGCCAGATTCACTGCGTGACATTATTCGCACTATTAAGCTGCAACAGTTCTTCCCGGCTATCGGGATTATGCGAAACGACCGGATAGAAATCCTCGATGGTTCACGTCGTCGTGCTGCGGCAATTTATTGCAAAACCGGTCTTGATGTTCTGATCAGCGATGCAGAAATCAGCGCTGATGAGGCACGTCGGCTGGCGCAGGATATTCAGACTGCGCGTGAACATAACCTGCGTGAAGTGGGTATGCGCCTGTTAGCACTGAAAGATGGCGGCCTGTCGCAGAAAGAGATTGCGGAGAATCAGGGGTTATCTCAGGCTAAAGTGACGCGAGCTTTGCAGGCCGCCAGCGTACCGGCTGAATTGATTTCGCTATTCCCCAATCATTCTGAACTGACCTATCCGGACTACAAAGCATTGTTGCAGGCGGCTGAAAAAATCAGTGAGTCCGGTCAAACTGTTGAGGCGTTGATCGATTCGATCTCAATGGAAATTGATGTGGTTTGTGCACGCGATGGTCTGGCAGAGGATGAGCTTAAAAACCATATCCTGCGTCTGATTCGTCAGGGCAGCCAGACATTAATGAAGGAACCGGAAAAAGATAAAACGCAGGCAACCACGCTTTGGTCATTTGCTGACAAAGATCGTTTTGCCCGTAAGAAGGTTCGCGGTCGGATGTTTAGCTATGAGTTTAATCGCCAGTCGAAAGAGTTGCAGGAAGAGCTGGATAAAGTCATTGCTGAGACACTGAAAAAATATCTTTCTCGTTAATCTTTGGTCAGACAATCAAGCCAGCGCTCATCGCTGGCTTTTTTTATCTCATCAGCCAGCCAATGCGCCATACCCACCTCACCTGCTCTGAAAGCGAATTTCAGGCTGAAATCGCCAGCGTTTCAGTTAAGTTATAAAACATATCTTTTTGATATTTAATGAATAAATGCTTTTTCAGTGCATGAAATTCAGCGTGAAATCGCCAGCTTGTATTTCACCTCGCCAGCAAAATGGCAGACTTCCCTGCCAAAGCCAGAGCCAGAGCCAGAGCCAAAGCCAAAGCCAAAGCCAAAGCCAGAGCCAGAGCCAGAGCCAGAGCCAAAGCCAGAGCCAGAGCCAGAGCCAGAGCCAGAGCCAAAGCCAAAGCCAAAGCCAAAGCCAAAGCCAAAGCCAAAGCCAAAGCCAAAGCCAAAGCCAAAGCCAAAGCCAAAGCCAAAGCCAGAGCCAGAGCCAGAGCCAGAGCCAGAGCCAGAGCCGTGGATAAGCGTTATTACTGCACGCTTCTCTTCAGTCAGCCAACCGGGACAAAACAATAACAGCAATGCAATGAAAGAATTGCGGTGGCTGGTTCATTAGTAACCACTTAACTTTAAATTTACATTCGTTAAAACCGGCTCAGACCCGTGCAAACAGGCTGCTGTAAAGACCTCTGCCTGCTACAAATTAGTGCGCCAGAGTTATTTAGTATCTAAGTAGCTGTTTATTATAGGTAACCATCTCAAATTTCAGCCTGAAATCGCCACGATTTCACTCCTTCAGGGCGTAATTAACAGCCTTAAGGCGAAGCGATTGGCTGATAAAAGGTGCGTTTTGGCACGGCAGCGAAGCCGTGAAGCTACACTGAAAAAAGATACTCAGAAAATATCCCTCAGTTATCCACAGAAAAAGTGGATAACTTTTTTCAGACGGAAAAACTTCACTCTCTGCCTGCTATTTTCCCGATAAGCGATTCTGTCTTGCAGGCTGTTAACTGAGGCTGACGAAACGCGGTGTCGTCAGGATATGTCCGCAGACTCGCGTGACGAAACCAGCATGGTTCAGCAACATAACGTTCACTGCGATCGGTAACAGCGTTTTGTTTAGCACAGATTGAGCCTCATCCCGTCATATACCCCCATCATCGCAGGCTGGAAATCGCTAACTGACCCATTTGCTGTTTACAGTGAATAGCGCTATCCGGGGAGTAAACCAGACTTTGCCATCTTATCCGGATAAGAACAAAGGCCGTCGCCCGCGGTTGTGCTGCCTTCAGATTTCGTTGTGTTGTCAGAAAGTCGCCGTCCACTGCAATCAGTAAAGCGTGATTGGGGATTAGGCGTTGCCTAAGGCTTTCCCGGCGGAACGGGGATTAAGAGATAGCAGGCTGAAGAGAACAACAGAAACCAGAAAGAGGAAAGCAGAAAAAAAACCGGGCCAGGCCCGGTTTCGATGCGGATTAGCCCGCCAGCCAGGCGGTGATTTGTTTGACCATCGCCTCGGTAGAGATGCCATAACGATCATGCAGCGTTGGCAATGCACCTGCCGCCAGAAACGCATCCGGCAGTGCGATTTGCTTAAAGCGCGGCGTGACATTGTTACGCATCAGTACCCCGGCAATCGCCTCGCCTAACCCGCCTACCACCGAGTGATTCTCAGCCGTGATCACCAGCCGATTCATGTCGACCGCTTCCCCCGCTTCGCGCAGGATGGTCGCTTCATCCAGCGGCTTGATGACCGGTGAATGCACCACCCCCACCTCAATGCCCTGTTTCTCCAGCGCCTCGGCGGCTTCCAGCGCCCGCATCGTCATTAACCCGCTGCTGATGATCACCGCATGCTTACCGCCACGCAGACGCTGAGCTTTACCGTGCTGATAGCGATAGTCATATTTATCCAGCACCAGCGGGACCTTACCACGCAGCAGCCGCAGATAAACCGGACCCTGATGTTCTGCGATGGCGGGCACCACCTGGCTAATCTCCAGCGCATCGCAGGGATCGATAATGGTGAGATTAGGCATCCCACGGAAGATAGCCAGATCCTCGGTGGCCTGATGACTGGGGCCGTAACCGGTGGTCAGGCCGGGCAGCGCACAGGCAATTTTGACGTTCAGATTTTCTTCGGCGATTGCCATACAGATAAAATCATAGGCCCGGCGTGAAGCAAACACGGCATAAGTGGTGACGAACGGGGTAAAGCCTTCACGCGCCATCCCGGCCGCCGCGCTCATCAGCAATTGTTCCGCCATGCCCATCTGATAGAAGCGTTCAGGAAACGCATCAGCGAACAGGTGCAGGTCGGTGTACTTGCTTAAATCAGCCGTCATGCCGACCACATCAGGCCGTTGCTGCGCCAGTGATACCAGCGCATGTCCAAACGGTGCTGAGACCGTGGGCTGACCCTCGGCGGCGATCGATGCAATCATTGCTGAGGTCGTCAGGCGTTTTTTCTGTGGTTGTGAACTCATCTCAGGCTCCTTGCTCCAGCGCGGTCAGGGCTTTATCCCACTCATCGGCATCGACCCGAATGAAGTGCGTTTTCTCACGACTCTCCAGAAAGGAGACGCCTTTACCCATTCGGGTATCGCAAATAATCACCCGGGGTTGCGGGTCCGGCCAGCTACAGGCGGCATCAAAGGCTGCCTGTAAGGCTGCAATGTCGTTGCCATCAACCCGCTGCGTATACCAGCCAAAAGCCTGCCAGCGATCCACGATCGGCTCGAAGGCAAGAATCTCGCTGCTGTGACCATCAGCCTGTTGATTGTTGACGTCGATAATGGCGATCAGATTATCCAGTTGCCAGTGCGAGGCAGACATCGCTGCTTCCCAGGTCGATCCTTCATTCAGCTCGCCATCAGAAAGCAGGTTGAAAACCCGCGCCGTCGATCCTTTCTGCTTCAGGCCGAGGCAGGCGCCAACCGCGATACCCAATCCATGACCGAGTGAGCCGCCGGTGATCTCCATTCCCGGCGTATAGGCTGCCATTCCCGACATCGGTAAACGGCTTTCATCGGTGCCGTATGTTTCACGTTCCTCTGGCGGTATCACGCCCGCTTCAAGCAGCGCGGCATACAGCGCGATAGCGTAATGCCCAATCGACAGATAGAAGCGATCGCGCTGTTCCCAGTCAGGCTGGTCGGCACGATAGTTCATGGCATGAAAATAGCTGACAGCCAGCAAATCGGCGGCACCCAGCGCCTGGCCGATGTAGCCCTGTCCCTGAACCTGACCCATTAATAAGGCATGGCGGCGAATATTGGTGGCGCGTTGTTGCAGCGAAAGACCGGAAGATGCGTGCAGATGGTCAGTCATGTTACCTCCTGTTTAACGATTAACGTCTGCTGCCCGGATGCGCAGCACGCACAGCGCGCCACCCAGCAGTACGGCAGCGATAAAGTACATTCCTGATGCGGGCGAGCCAGTTGCCGTGGTGATGGCACCAATCAGCCACGGCGAGAAGAAACCCGCCAGGTTAGCAATACAGTTCACGGCGGCGATGCCTGCGGCAGCAGAGACTCCGCCCAGCAGGTTGGTTGGCAGCATCCAGAACAGCGATGAAGCAGAGAGGATGCCGGCGGCAGCGATGCACAGCGAGAGCAGCGACAGAGAGACGCTGTGGCTCATTAAGGTCGCCATTGACAAGCCGATAAGTCCCACCAGCATCGGGATAACCAGATGCCAGCGCCGCTCACGATGACGATCGCCACTGCGACCGGCCAGCAGCATAAAAATGATGGCGCACAGGTAGGGCAGGCTGGTCAGCAGGCCAATATGCAGCGGCTGGCTGACGCCTGAGTTTCTCACCAGCGTCGGCAACCAGAAGGTCAGGGCGTACTGGCCCATTACCACACAGAAATAAATCAGCGCCAGCAGCCACAGACGCTTATCAGCGACAAACGCTTTGACCGTGCTGTGACAGGCTTTCTGCTGGTTGTCCTCATCAAGATCGGCGCGTACCCGGCGTTTTTCGTCTTCATCCAGCCAGTCCGCCTGCTCAACGCGATCTTTCAGCACCAGCAGCACCACTAAACCCATTGCAACCGTAGGGATAGCTTCCAGCAGGAACATCCATTGCCAGCCTGCCCAGCCATGAAAGCCGGCAAAAGTAGCCATAATCCAGCCAGAGAGCGGGCCGCCGATCATTCCGGAGAGCGGGATGGCAATAAACCACAGCACCGTCATACGGGCGCGTCGGTAGGAGGGGAACCAATAGGTGAGATAGAGCAGCAAGCCCGGCGCGAGGCCCGCCTCGGCTACGCCAAGCAGGAAGCGCAGCAGATAGAACTGCCATGCGGTTTCGACCAGCGCGAACAGCGCCGAGATCATGCCCCATGTGATCATGATGCGGGCGATCCAGCGGCGAGCGCCGACCCGATGCAGAATCAGATTACTGGGGACTTCAAAAAAGAAGTAGCCGATGAAGAAGATCCCGGCGCCCAGCCCGTAGACCGTTTCGCTCAGCGATAGATCGTCCATCATCTGTAATTTAGCGAAACCGACATTCACGCGGTCAAGGTAGGCACAGAGGTAGCACAGCATCAGCCAGGGCATTAAGCGCCAGGCGATTTTGCGATAGGTGAGATCGCGCGCAGCAGCGGCTGCGCTCAGGTTAAGCGTGGTCATGGTATTCACTCCCGGTATAAGCCCGCCGAGTGCGGGCAGGGCAGGGCGCTTGTTAGTGGATGAGCATGCCGCCGTTGACGTCGAGCGTGATGCCGGTCAGGTAACCGGAGAGATCGCTGGCGAGAAACAACGCTGCGTTGGCGACATCGCTGGCTGCGCCAAGGCGGCCAAGCGGAATACCGTCGATGATGGCGTGGCGGCGCTCATCCTGCAGCAGACCGCCGGTGATGTCGGTCTGGATCAGACCGGGAGTAATTGCATTGATACGAATCTGATCGGGACCAAATTCGCGCGCCATCGCTTTGGTTAGCCCCAGCACGCCAGCTTTGGCTGCGCTGTAGTGCGGACCGCCAAAGATACCGCCGCCGCGCTGCGCAGAGACGGATGAGAGACAGACAATACTGCCGCTTTTCTGCTGCTGCATGGTGGGGATCACCGCCTGTGACATCAGCAGCGTGCCGCGCAGGTTCACATCAAGGATGCGATTGTAATCTTCCACGCGGATATCCAGCGTTTTTACCGGCTGGGTGATACCGGCATTATTGACCAGCACATCGATGCGACCGTAGTGCTCAAGCACCTGATCGACTGCGCGGCGCACCGTAAGCGGATCGGTCACGTCGGCGGCCAGCCCCAGATGGCCATCACCACACGCCAGTGCGCTGGCTCTGGCCGCCTGCAGATCTAAATCCAGCACCACGACGCGGGCACCGTGGTGAGCAAAACAGGCGGCTGTTGCACGGCCGATGCCGCGCTGCGAAGCCGCACCTGTGATAATCGCAACTTTATTTTCAAGTAACATGGTCCACTCCAGAAGAATAATTATTAGTGGTTCGGTATGCCTACCGGCAGGGTCACGATCAGAATTGATAAAGCCGTCGATATTGGCAATGCAAAAAAATTCATTTGATGCTGAATGAATTTGTTGGTTTGATGCAGTTAACATTTCTGCGGTTTAAAAACGGGCACACATCACAAATTTTCTGCACGGAGGGAGAGATGGAAAAGCAGACCGACCACTTACCGTCAATTAAATCGCTGCGGGTGTTTGAACAGGTTGCCCATTTTGGCAACGTGGCGCGTGCAGCGGAGGAATTAAGCATTACGCCTTCTGCCGCCAGTCATCAGCTGGCAAAACTGGAGCGTGAACTGGGCTGCATCCTGTTTAATCGCTCGGCAAAAGGGGTGGTGCTGACGCTGGCGGGTGAACATTACCTGAAGGAAATCAGCGCGATACTGCTGGGTCTGGCGCAGGCGACGGCGCGCATCAGTAATGAGAAAGCGCGCAGCAATTTGCGTATTCACTGTGCGCCCAGTTTTGGCCTGCTGTGGCTGCTACCGCGGATCCATAAATTCCGTGACAGCTATCCCGAATTCCAGTTGACGCTCTCCTGCTCCTACGAGAACTTATCTTTCAGCCGCGATAATATTGATATTGCGGTGCGTCACGGTTTTCCGGACTGGAAGTCATTCGACATTAAAACCATCCGCCATGAAAGAATGTCGGTGCTGGCTTCGCCCGGCTATTTAGCCCGCCATCCGGTTAATCAGGCCAGCGATTTAATTCATCATGCACTGATATTATCGGAATCGCCGCTTATTCAGTGGCCGCAGTGGTTTGCTGCTCAGCAATTACCCCAGCCGGATAATGAGTGGTTATTTCGCTTTGACCGATCCTATATGAGCCTGGAGGCTGCCATGTTGGGTCATGGGCTTATTTTTGAAAGCGAGCTGCTGGCTGAGGATTATATACGCAGCGGTAAACTGGTCAGGGTATTGCCGGAGCACTACAGTCTGCCGGTCAGCGCGCACCATCTGGTCTACCCGCGCGGCTTTGCCCAGTTTCCCCGCGTTAGCCACTTCCTAAACTGGATTCAGAGCGAGCTGAAAGAGTTAATATAATGTTAAATTAAGTTTCGCTTCGTCACTATTCCGCGCCTCCTTCCGGCGCGACTTCCGCTATTATTTCGGCGCACTGTTTTGTAATTAATTATCCCGCCATAAAAAGCGCATTGCTAAAGCTAATTCAAAAATACCGTCTACACTTCATCTCCCAATCGGTAAAAAAGTTCCATTTTTATTCCGTATGAAATTTAATCAACGGATGTTTAACTTGTTAATGGCAGGGTAATTATGAGTACGAATACACCAGACTCTGGTGAAGCGGGCGAACACGCGCCTGCCGATACGGTACGCCAGCGTATTTTTTTAGTGGTGCTGGTAGCCACTATGGGTGCGCTGGCTTTTGGTTATGACACCGGGATTATTTCGGGTGCCTTACCTTATATGACCTCACCGCCGGATCAGGGCGGATTGGGGCTGAACTCCTTCACTGAAGGGTTAGTGGCTTCTTCACTGGTGTTCGGTGCGGCTATCGGTTCGTTCCTGAGCGGCTTCTTCTCCGATCGCTTCGGACGTCGTATCACGCTGCGCAGCCTGGCCGTGTTGTTTGTGCTGGGCTCGCTGGGCACGGCGCTGGCACCGTCGGTCAATGTGATGGTGGCGATGCGTTTCCTGCTCGGTATTGCGGTTGGCGGCGGTTCGTCCACCGTGCCGGTGTTCATCGCGGAAATTGCCGGGCCGCGACTGCGTGCGCCGCTGGTCAGTCGTAATGAGCTGATGATAGTTACCGGACAGCTGATCGCCTACGTGGCCAGTACTCTGTTGAGCTACCTGCTGCACGATGAGCATCTGTGGCGTTACATGCTGGCGATTGCCATGGTGCCGGGCCTGCTGCTGTTTATCGGGACCTTCTTTGTGCCAGCGTCGCCTCACTGGCTGGTGGCCGAAGGTCGTCTTAAAGAAGCGAAAAAAATCCTTAAATACCTGCGCGAAACGCCGCGTGAAGTGCGTCATGAAATGGCGCAGATGAAGAAGCAGGCGCGGGCGGCAGAGCGCGGACCTGATGCGAAAACCCTGATCCGCGAGAAGTGGGTGATCCGTCTGATGATCATCGGTGTCGGGCTGGGCTTTGTTGCCCAGTTCACCGGGGTAAATGGCTTTATGTATTACACTCCGATCATCCTTAAACAGACCGGGCTGGGCACCAGCGCTTCGATTGCCGCGACCATCGGTAACGGGGTGGTCTCCGTCGTGGCGGCCATTGTGGGTATCTGGGCGGTCAGCCGCTTCCCGCGTCGGGCGATGCTGATTACCGGCCTCTGTCTGGTGATCACCTCGCAGATTCTGCTGGGAGCGGTGATGACCTTCATCAGCCCGAGCCTGATGCAGAGCTACCTCGCCCTGGGCTGTATTCTGCTGTTCCTGTTCTGTATGCAGATGTGCATCTCACCGGTCTACTGGCTGATGATGTCGGAATTGTTCCCGATGCAGTTGCGTGGCGTACTGACCGGTGGCGCAGTCTCATTACAGTGGATCTTTAACGCGATCGTCGCCTTTGGCTTCCCGCCGATAATGGAATATGCCGGCAGCACCACCTTCTTCATCTTTGCTGCGATTAACGTCGGCTCGCTGATCTTTGTTATGGCGATGGTGCCTGAGACGCGCGGCAAGAGTCTGGAAGAGATTGAGTCCCATATGAAAGAGAAGTTTGGCGAAAAATCCGAAGTGGCGAACGCCAGCTAATTTTTTCCGCCAGCGTCACACCAAAACCGGACTGAACCCAGTCCGGTTTTTTTTATCCTGATACGCGGAAGACCGCGCCATACCTGGTCTGAACCCCTTATTTCCTCCGCCTGACGTTCACTGTAATCAGCAGAAAACCCTCGGTTAAAATGTGCGCACCGCTGGCGATTTCAGCCTGAAATTCTGCTTGCTGGCCGATCGGCACGGCGGATGCTAACCGGCTTAGTGTGGCTTATCAGTGAATTAAGCGAAGCATGACCGCTGACAATCTGCATCTCAGGCGCTGCGCTATACTCATTCGTCATGACCTGCGCGCGCTGACGAGACCTGCTATGAAAAATGTCATTGCAACGGTATTGCTTACCTCGACGCTGGCCGCCGGGCCGCTTTACGCAGAAACCGCGGTTTCATCACTTTCTTCGTGGTGGGACGGCGTGACGGATGATGTCGCCACAACGTGGAATGAGCCGCAGCACACCGATGTTTATCTGCCCTTTATCAGCTGGCATGCCCGCTTCATGTATGACAAAGAGAAAACCGACCACTATAACGAGATGCCGTGGGGCGGTGGTCTGGGGATTTCACGTTACAACGACAGCGGCAACTGGAGCGCGTTATATGCGATGGCGTTTAAAGACTCGCACAATAAATGGCAGCCGATTGTCGGTTATGGCTGGGAGAAAGGCTGGTATCCGGCCGCAAATCAGGACTTTCGGTTAGGCGCTGGACTGACTGCAGGCATAACGGCGCGCGATGATTTCGGCGGATATATTCCGTTGCCGATCGTATTGCCGCTGTTCTCCGCCGGTTATAAAGCACTTAATCTTCAGTTCACTTATATTCCCGGGACCTATAACAACGGCAATGTCTTATTTGCCTGGTTCCGTTATGGATTTTAATTTCTCAGGAAAGGATGCATGAGCAGGACGTTAACTTTTATTGCCCGCTGGGCCAGACGTATCACGCTCGCCGCTGCGCTGGTGGTGATACTGTTGCTGATTTTGCGGGTCTATGAGGCCGGTCGCGGACCAGAATTACACCGCTGGCACACCTGGGTTCCGCATGAGTTAAGCGTCGGGCAGCTCGATCACGCCAGCTATGCCGATTACCTGACGGCAGAGAACCGGCTGTTCGATGAGATGAAACGTCAGGTCAGCGACAAGCTGGAGGCGGATGAGAAAACACCGCTCAATCGCTACTACGCCCACAGCATGATCTACCCTGAAAGTTTTGATCACGACTGGAACCGCTCTTATGTGCTGCGGCCCGCGGGCATACCGCGTGGCGCGGTAGTGTTACTGCACGGCCTGACTGACAGTCCTTATAGCCTGCGCCATGTGGCAGAAGCTTATCAGCAGCAGGGTTTTGTCGCGGTGGCATTGCGGTTACCCGGTCACGGCACGGTCCCGGCGGGTCTGACCGATGTAGACTGGCAGGACTGGCTGGCCGCCACGCGACTAGCGGTACGTGAAGCTACCCGGCTGGCGGGTGAGAATGCGCCGTTGCATCTGGTTGGATTTTCAAACGGCGGGGCGCTGGCGGTGAAATACACCCTCGATAGCCTGGCCGATCACCATTTACGCCGCCCCCAGCAGCTGATCCTGCTGTCACCGATGATTGGGGTAACCCGCTTCGCCCGGTTTGCCGGTATCGCCGGGCTGCCTTCCATCTTTCCAGCTTTTTCCAAAACCGCGTGGCTGAACATTGTGCCAGAGTTCAATCCCTTCAAATACAACTCCTTTCCGGTACACGCGGCCCGCCAGACCTATTTACTCACCCAGGCGCTGCAAAAACAGATTGTGCAGGAGGCCCGGCGTCAGCAGCTGGCCGACTTCCCGCCGGTACTGACCTTTCAGTCGGTGATGGACTCGACCGTCAGCACCCCGTCGGTTATCCGCTCGCTGTATAACTATCTGCCGGATAACGGCAGTGAGCTGGTGTTGTTCGATATCAATCAGGCGGTCAGCGTCAGTCCACTGTTTCGTCACTCCTCTTACACCGCCGTTAATCAGTTGCTGCCGGCTGCCCGACGTTTATATACCTCAACGGTGATCACCAACGCCTCGGCGACCTCGCTAAATATGGTGACCAAAACCGTGCGTGCCGGTGAGACCACTGAACAGACGCAACCTCTGGCGATCAATTACCCGGCCGGCCTCTATTCTCTGTCGCACGTCGCGATCCCGTTTCCGCCGCAGGATGGGTTATATGGCAGCGAGCCAGCGGTAAAAAATCAGTTCGGCATCAGCTTTGGCACGCTGTCGCTGCGCGGTGAGAGTGCGGTGCTGATTGTCGGCCTCGACTCGATTATGCGTGCCACCTCGAATCCGTTTTATCCCTACATGATCGACAGAATCGATCATCACATCGGCTGTAGCGATCGGCCGCAGCTCACGGAATGCCTCAGGCGTTTCTGAGGGCATCCCGCGGATAAAAAAGCCCGCCAGGCGGGCTACAGGCTTCAGAAGCCGTTGAGCGTTGTCATGATCTCATCGGTTAACGTCAGGCGGGCGCTGGCGAGGTTCTCCTGCAAATGCTCCGGTGAGGAGGTGCCAGGGATCAGCAGCATATTGGGCGAACGGCGCAGCAGCCAGGCGAGCGCCACCTGCATTGGGGTGGCATTCAGCGAAGTGGCAACGTCACTTAATCGGGTCGACTGCAACGGTGAGAAGCCGCCCATCGGGAAGAACGGCACATAGGCGATCTGCTGTTGTGCCAGCTGATCGACCAGCGCATCATCCTGACGATTTGCCAGGTTATACATGTTCTGCACGCAGACAATCGGCGTCATGGCCTGCGCCTCGGCAATCTGCTGCTGCGTAACGTTGCTCAGACCGATATGCCGGATCAGCCCGCGTGATTGCAGTTCCAGCAATGCCGCCAGTTGCGGTTCCAGCGAACCCTCTTTGGGTTTCGCGGCATTAAACATGCTGCGCAGATTCACCACCTCGATCACATCCAGTCCCAGATGACGGAGATTATCTTCTACCGCCTGGGTCAGCGCTTCCGGCTCCATCGCTGGCAGCCAGCCTCCTTTATCATCCCGCCGGGCACCGACTTTAGTCACAATGCACAGGTCCTGTGGGTAAGGATGCAACGCTTTTCTGATGAGCTTGTTGGTTTCATGCGGGCCGTAAAAATCACTGGTATCAATGTGATTAACCCCTGCGGCAACGGCATCACGCAGGACCTGAATGGCTCGCGTTTCATCTTTGACCGGGCCGAAGACGCCCGGTCCAGCCAGTTGCATAGCACCGTAGCCTAAACGGTTAACGACACGATCGCCCAGCTGATACGTCATGGTGGTGTGTGACATGGAAACCTCCTGCGTGAATGTAGATTGATTGTAACGGTGATCGCACTGTGCAACTATCCGGTGAAATCGGGACAGACTGTACGGAGTGCTGCACAATGGCGGTGGATATTGCGTTACTGGAAGCGGTAGTGGCGGTGGCGAAAGCTGGCGGGTTCCGCGAGGCGGCTCGCGTGAGCGGCAGCAACGCCTCACGCCTGAGCGAAGCTGTGCGCCGGGCAGAGCAGCAGCTCGGTATCCGGCTGTTTCATCGTACCACGCGCACGGTGGTGTTAACGGAAGCGGGCAGGGCGCTGATGGAACGCCTGTTACCGGCGATGAATGAAGTCAATGCCGCGCTGGATGCGATTAATCTTTATCGCAATACACCCGGCGGGACGCTGCGGCTGAACGTACCGGTCAGCGCCACCCGGCTGGTATTGCCGGCGCTGATACCGGCGTTTCTGCGGCGCTATCCCGATATTCAGCTGGAGATTGTCGCGGAAAGTAACGTTCAGGATGTATTCCGCGATGGCTGTGATGCCGGTATTCGCTACGATGAACGGCTGGAGCAGGATGTGGTGGTGCTGCCGATTGGTCCACGGGTTCAGCGGTTTGCGGCAGCCGCTTCTGCCGATTATCTGGCTGAAAAGGGTCGTCCGACCCATCCGCGCGATCTGATCCATCATCGTTGTCTGCGCGGCCGTTACGCCAGCGGCGTGATGCCGGACTGGGAATTCAGCCGGGATGGCACCAACCTGAGCGTACAGGTCAGCGGGCCGCTGGTGGTGAGTGTCGGTGGCGCAGTCGATCTGGCTGTTGAGGCGGCGATTGCCGGTAGCGGCATCGTTTATCTGTTTGAAGAGTGGCTGCGACCCGCTTTTGAGAGCGGCAAACTGGAACCGTTGTTGCAGCCGTGGTGGCTCAGCTTCTCCGGGCCGTGGCTTTATTATCACGACCGCCGCTTAATTCCGGCACCGTTACAGGCTTTCATCGATTTTATTCGCGAGGACAACCTCAGCCGTACCAGCTAAATCCCTGCGGCACCCGGGAAAAGCCAGCATGGCGCAGCACGCTGAGTAACGGTGATTGCGACACCGGCTGACCGTTGACCGTTTCCAGCGTAAAGCTCAGCGATTTTTCACGTTTCAGCGCCACCGCCAGTGCGGCGATCGCGGCATGCTGCTGCGCATCGTCATCGGTGAAAAGCAGCAGATCTTTTCCGCCCTGCGGCAGATACAGAGCCAGCTTGCCAGCGGCAATCACTACCCGCGCGCCCAGACGTCGCACCGGACGTACTCCGCTCGAATGAACCGGCCAGCCGAGCGTCGCGCCAAACGGATTCGCCGGGTCCATGGCCGCCAGCGCCACGGCTGCGGTGGTTTCCGCCGGTTGCTGTGCCAGTTCACGCAGTCGCTCAATGGTCACGGCGTCAGCGAACTGCGTCCCGCCAGCGCCGGTAATAAAGCGCCCTCGCATAATCCGTCCGGCATCCTCCATACCGCGTAATACCGGCTGTAACGCGGGAAAACCGCCTGGGATCTGTTCTGAAATGGCGCTGCCACGGGTGATGACGCCATAGCGGTCGAGCATATTTTCCGCCAGCGCGAGGGCCTGTCGGGTCGGCGAAACTTCCCCACGGGCGAGACGTGACCAGCGGCCGGCAATGGTATTGACCCCAGGACCCCGGCCCGGCAGCGCGGATGGGGTGAAGCGCTGGCCGTGACGGGTCCGCAGCGTACGCGTCGGCCGTGAACGTGTCGCGCCTGGCGATCCCAGCAGCCCGCGCAATGCTATCCAGCTGTCGGTGGTGATCGCACCCTGCCACACCAGTTGCCACAGCGCGGCATAAACCTCTGCGGACGGCGGCGTCTGTGGCCCGTCGAGTTTTGCCATAATCTCGTGGGCGAACCACGCGCCGCCGTGACTGAGCGCCTCAAGGATCGCCTGCTGTAATGCTGTCAGCGGTTGTGCTGAATCGGAGGGTGGCAAGGTTTCAGCAGCAAACTCACTCAGATGCAGCGAGACCAGACCATCGTTGTTACCCAGCGCCTTATGACCGCACCAGATCACATCGCCGCTGGCGAGCAACTCATCGAGCATCGCCGGTTGGTAATGGCGAATGCGGGCACGCAGGATCTGCGACTCCCACAGCGATGCCGGCAGCGCCACTCCCGCCAGTTGCTCAATCACCCGCGCCAGTCCGTCGATATCGTGGTAAACGGCCTGCGCGACCGGCGAGGGTTCACGGATAAAAGCGGCTGCCGGGTTGAGTACACCGTGCCGCTCCAGCAGCAACGTCACCCAAGCGGCGGGAGGGACCGGGCGGGTCGCCTCGCGTGCTGTTTGCAGTGAACGTAGCCGAAGCCGTTTAAAAATGTCGGCTGAGACCCAGACGCCGCCAGTCTGGCCGCTTTCGCTGCCGATGTGCAGCAGTTTGCCTTGCTCGCGTAAAGGCAGCAGTGCGCTGTTGATCACCGCGACGCCTGCACCATAGCGATCGGCAAGTTGCTGCGCGCTGAACAGGGCGTGGGTGCGGGCATAACGGGTGATTAAATCGCGCAGCGGATCGGGCAACGGTTGTAAAAAGGTGGCTGGCAGGTTGTCAGGAATGACGGTAGCAAGGGCATCACGCAGACGGGCGGCATCTTCAACCACCGCCCAGCGCACCTCACCGGCAAGGGTGACCGGGATTACCCGCTGTGCCGCCGCAAACTGCCGTAATGCCGCCATGGCCTGTTGCCGATCGCCGCTGAAACGCGCCTCAATTTCAGCTTGCGACAGCGGGCCGAGTTCACGTAGCAGATCGACGATGCCTTCGGCATGCTGGGCCTGATAGCGTGGCTCCAGGCGCTGTAACTCCTGTTCTACCTGCCCGACAACGGCCGGAGCCAGCAAATCACCTTTATCGGTCTGACCCAACAGTTCGCCCAGCAGGTTACTGTCGAGCGCCAGTAAAGAAGCGTGGCGCTCTGCCTGCGGCGCATCGCTGGCATAGATAAATTCTGCAACATAGCCAAACAGCAGCGGCGCCGCGAACGGTGAGGGGACGTCAGTCGTGACCTCGACAAACTGCACGCTTCCCTGCTGTATCTGATTCATCAGACGGTGCAGGGCGGGCAAGTCGTACACGTCCTGCAGACACTCGCGTGCGGTCTCAATCAGGATCGGGAAATCCTGATACTGGCGAGCCACTTCCAGCAGCTGACCAGCCCGTAAACGCTGCTGCCAGAGCGGGGATCGTTTACCCGGATTGCGCCTCGGCAGCAGCAACGCCCGGGAAGCGCATTCACGAAAGCGGGCGGCGAACAGCGCTGATCCGCCGATGGTGTCAGAAACGCGCTGCGTCAGGTTATCGGCATCAAACACAAACAGTTCCGCGCCTGGCATCCGACCTTCGCTGTCGGGAAAGCGGGCAATGATGCCGTCGTCGCTGGCGACCACGGACGCATCAATGCCGAGGCGCTGCTGAATGCGTGCCGCAATCGCCAGCGCCCAGGGCGCATGGATACGCTGCCCCCAGGGGGAATGCAGGATCACCCGCCAGTCACCGCTTTCATCACGGCAGCGCTCAATCACCAGGGTGCGATCGCTGGGAAGAACGCCGGTGGCGGCGCGCTGTTCCGCCAGTAACGCCAGCAAATTGTTGACCGCATTGTCATCCAGCCCGAGTGAGCGCAGATAACGTTGTGCCTCGTCGGGCGCGGCGCTATCAAGCTGGCGTAAAAAAACCGCCAGGCTGGCACCCGCATCGGCGGCACGGCCAATACCTTCGCCGCGCCAGAACGGCAGACGTGCGGATCGGCCTGGCGCTGGCACCACCACCACCTGATCGTGGGTTATCTGCTGGATCCGCCATGACGTTGCGCCGAGGGTAATGATGTCATTCACTCGCGATTCGTAAACCATCTCTTCATCCAGCTCGCCGACCCGGCGCGAACCTGACTGCTCTTCGCCCTCCGGCAGAATAACGCTGAACATGCCGCGATCGGGAATGGTGCCGCCGCTGGTGACGGCCAGATGTTGAGTGCCGGGCCGCGCCGTTAGCAGGCCGCTTTGGCGATCCCAGACCAGGCGGGGACGCAGATGAGTGAAATCATCCGACGGAAACTTGCCGGCCAGCATATCCAGCGTAGCGTCGAACACGCGGCGTGACAGAGTGCGGAACGGATCGGCACGCCGCACCCGTTCAAACCATTCATCCGCCTGCAACGGATCCATAGAGACCGCTGCCAGCGTCTGCTGCGCCAGAATGTCCAGCGGGTTACGCGGCGGCGAAAGGGCGTCAAGCTGACCGTTCTGCATCGACTGTACCGTCACGGCGGCGTCAAGCAGATCGCGGCGGGTGCGGGGAAACAGGATACCGGTCGAGGCTCCGCCAACCTGATGTCCGGCCCGGCCAACCCGTTGCAGCGCGCTGGCCACTGATAACGGCGCGCCGACCTGAATCACCAAATCGACCGGCCCCATATCAATGCCGAGTTCAAGGCTCGACGTCGCCACCACACAGCGCAGTTCACCCTGTTTCAGCGCCGACTCAATTTCGCTGCGCTGTTCTTTCGATACCGAACCGTGGTGGGATCGCGCAATAACCGCGGACGCGCTGTCGCTGCGATTCTGGCTGCCGCCGGCAAAAGAGTCATATTGCTGCGCCGGATGCGGTTGTTTTTCCGCTGACTGCGCCGCCGCGTAGCGTTCATTCAGTCGCGCGGTCAGTTTTTCTGCCAGCCCGCGTGAGTTAGCAAACACCAGCGTGGCACGATGCGCCATTACCAGCTGCAGAATGCGGGTTTCAATATGGGGCCAGATAGATCCGCTGGCCTGGCTCGTCCCGCTATGAGGTTTCGGATCGCTGGCGATATCGGTCATGTCGGTCACCGGCACTTCAATGCTGAGATGCAAGGTGCGGCCAGCGGCGGGATTCACCACCTGAGTCGGCTGACAGCCGCCAAGGAATGCCGCCACCCGTTCGACCGGGCGTACCGTGGCGGACAGGCCAATGCGCTGAGCGGGCTGCGGCAGTAATGCATCAAGCCGCTCAAGGCTGAGCGCCAGTTGAGAACCGCGCTTTGATCCCGCCACCGCATGCACTTCATCAACGATTACCGTGGTGACGCCCTGCAACGTATCGCGGGCTTTTGAGGTCAGCATCAAAAACAGCGATTCCGGGGTCGTAATCAGAATATCCGGTGGCCGTCGCAGCAGTTTTGCCCGCTCCGCGCTGGGCGTGTCACCGGATCGCATCCCGACCTGCAACCTTATCTCTGGCTCGCCGCGTTGCTGACGTTCGGCAACCACGCCGGCCAGCGGGACATTGAGGTTGCGCTGCACATCGGCCGCCAGCGCTTTTACCGGCGATATGTACAAAATGCGGGTGGTGGTCTGGCGGTCAGGCGCAGGCTGCCCGGTGCGTAAATGGAACAGAGAGTCGATTGCGGTCAGGAAGGCCGCCAGAGTTTTCCCTGAGCCGGTTGGCGCAATCACCAGACAGTGCTGACCGCTGGCAATAGCCTGCCATGCCGACTGCTGCACCGGCGTAGGTGCGTCGAAGGCGGTGGAAAACCAGCGCCGCGTGGCGGGTGAAAACAGCGCTAAAGCATTATCAGGACCGGATTCAGGCATGGTATTTATGGCGTTACGCCTCGACAGCGCTCAGTGAATCAACCCGTTGAGTGTAAATGATAATCGCCGTTTGTGAATGACGTGCCGACGGACGGCACGTCATTCAGCCCACTCCTCAGGATTGTGCTGTGCTGGCAAATGAACCGGATCGCACCGCCAGCAGCGACACCAGCGCCAGCATCACTATCGTCATGCCATAAAAAAATACGGTCTGGGTCAGACCAATGTGTGGCGCGGCGATGCCTGCCAGAATCGCCGGCACGGCAAAGGCGAGATAGCTTTTGATTAAAAAGGCAGAGAACAACCCGGCACGCTCATGGCTTTCCGCCAGTTGCATAATGATCTTCAGCACATTTGAAAAGATTGAGCCAAATCCCTGTCCCGCAATAACAGTACCGAGATAGAGCAAGGCGACGCTATGCAAACCAACGCCAGTCAGCGTGACACTGACGCCAGCTATCAGCATCAGCGTACCGATTAACAGCGCTCGCGCCGGTGCTAACGACCGGAAGATAAACACCGCGGCGGTCGCGCTCAGCATCAGGGTGGTCACCACGCTGCCGCCAACAAAAGGTGAAGTCAGGCCGGTAGCGCTGATCACCAGCGTCGGCATTAATGAGAGATAGAATCCGCCCAGCATCCAGGTCGCAATGTTCACCGGCGCGACTTTCAACAACGGCCCCAGCGCCCGACGCGGGATCATCACCTGCGGTCGGAGTGCAGCCAGCACGCCCGGCTGTGGTGAAATGGTTTCGGGTATCAGCGGTAACAGCGCAATCATCACCAGCATCGTCAGCAACAACAGCGCATAAAGCGTGACGGTAGGGAAGGGAGCGTAAGTGACCAGGATGCTGCCTGCCAGCGTTCCCAGCGTCATTCCCAGAAACGCGGTGACTGAGTTGAGCAACGGACCACGATGTTTATTGGCATCGATCAGGGTGGCTCCAAAGGTTGGTAAAGCGATACCGGTCGCAAAGCCCTGAACCAGACGGGCACCGATTAAAACCGCGGCAGAATCAGCGTAGATAAAAATCATTAGCGCCACGCTATTGAGCGCCAGAACCAGCAACATCAGTGGCCGGCGGCCGGTATAGTCAGAAATTTTCCCCACCGTCAGCAGCGCGGCCAGTAACGCGAAAGCGTAGACCCCAAATATCACGGTGAGCAGCGACGGACTCAGATGAAACAGCGTGCGGTAGAGCGGATAAAGCGGCGTCGGGGCACTGCTGGTGGCTGAAATCAGTACCGCGCCAGTGAAGCTGAAAAGCGTCAGACGCACAGCAGACTGAGGTGTCAAAGCGGGCTGGATGGCTGTCATGATCGATACCTTAATGCAAAGGATTAGCTTTAATCAGGTATACGGGCAGTGCGGCCTTAATGCAATATCTTTGCTTTAACCTTTCCTGCGGTGCAGTTAGCAGGAGGGGATTAAACCGGGTGGGGAACCCGGTTCGGAGAGGTCGTTTTATAATTAACTTATTGAAAGATAGTCATTTTATAGTGTTGCATCCATAAAGGCATGATCGTCAGCCGGTTTGTACGGATAGCTGCGTTACGGATTCGCGGAGAATAGAGTCACTGATTACAGTGAATGAAAAGGAGACAGGAGACAGCAGAAACAGAGGTCAACAGGCCGTATCGACAGATGCCCGACGCTGTTTATGGAAAGAAGCTCGAAGCCGAGCCAGCGCCTGCCTGTTCAGGCCGCCATCTATGCCACCGATTAGTGTGCGATAAAAATAGAATGATAGCCGGACTCAGCGGCAGCCAGGATTGAGCCGCGCTGACGCTAAGCTGGCGGCGGAAAGAGATTGTCATCGATTACAACAATCCAGCCCGGTAATGAATACAAGCGTTGTGCAGCCCGGCTATCATATCCTGCGTCACCGCTCTTAATGACCCTTCAGGTCTGTTTCATCGGCGTGGTTAAAAATTCGGTTTGCTGTTCGGCCAGTGATGTAAATCTGGCCGCTTCAGGATACCGCGCACGGCTCACCGTATCCGGCAGCATCACATCTGTAAAACTCCAGGCGACTGCGATACTGATACCGGCCACGGACAACATATCAGGATGACTTTCCCGCAGCCCGTTATCCAGCGTTTGCCAGGCACCATGAAGTTGTTGAGTGATCCGATTCACCCATGGCTGATGTTGTTTTTCTTCCGGCCTGACACGCTGTTCGTAGACAATCTGCACCGCTTTTTCGCAGGCAGCCAGGGCGAATCCGGTAAGACGCAGATCGCGTTGTTCTTCCGCCTCGGACGCTGATGTGGGTACAGGCGTATGACCGGAATATTTCTCAAGGTAATTAATGATCAGTGTTGAGTCGATCAGCACCTGATTATCATCTGTGATAAGCGTTGGGACTTTAACGGTTGGGTTAATTTTTGCTAAGGCATCAAAATCGCTGAATACCGAAAGCGGGCGATGTTCAAATTGAATACCCAATACTTTCATGTAAATAGCAACCCGTCTGACATAGGGTGAATCCAGCATTCCGATCAGGATCATGGCTCTACCTCATATTCTGTTGATTAACAAAATCAATTAACTGTTCGGCGACAGGCAACGGGACATCTTCCATTAAAAAGTGGCCGGCCTGTTTTAAGGTTTCATCTCACCAGCAACGATTCAGCCTGCAACCAGCGCTCAAAATCCTGCAGGGCAGATTCATTTATTCCTGTTTCCAGCGGTTTGACCAGACAAAATGTCTTGCTCAACTGCTCTGAGTCCGGCCAGGGTGCCACCAGTGTTCCTCTTTCCAGTTCCTTTTCGACGTAGATACGCGGAATCATGGCTACGCCCTGGCCCGCCAACACGGCAGCCAGAGCCATTTCATGAAGGTCATACCTTACGCCCTGCGCCGGATTATCCAGGACTATGCCACTTTGTTCAGCGTAATGAAGCCAGGCATCAGGATTCTGCCGCCTGTGAATACGAGGCAGCCTGTTTAATTGTTCGACCACATTCTGATCGGTTAATAGATCGGGATGGCACACCGGCACCAGTTTCTCCTTAAACAGAGCGTGGGTGCACATACCCGCCCATGCAGGGTGTTCAAAATGTATTGCCGCATCAAAACCGCTGCCGGTCATAATAAAGGGATCGGTTCTGGCCGCGATATTCACGGTGATGTCCGGGTATAAAGATTGGAAACCGCGGAGGCGGGGGATAAGCCACCGGCTGCAAAAGGTGGGCAGGACGGCTATTTCCAGACTTCTGCTGCCTTCAGGCATTCCCATAACGAACTGTGTATCCCGCTCAAGCCGTTCGAGCATTTCCCTTACGTGATGAGCATAGCGTGCCCCGACCGGATTAAGCTTTACCCGGGCTTTAGTACGGTCAAACAGTCTGCAGTTGAGCAGAGACTCCAGGCGAGCAATCTGTCGGCTGATGGCGCCTTCTGTCAGTGACAACTCCTCTGCGGCACGGGCAAAATTACCGTGCCGGGCCGCAGCCTCAAACGCCTGAAGTGAAGCGCTGCTGGGGATTTTTCTGCGCATTAAAATTGCCTTATACGAAAAGTAAGACGATTGGTTAGTGACAAAAACTCACTAACGGGTGCGTTAATATCGTTTTATAACTGGAATAACAGCATATAGCATGAGTTAAAGTCACTAAGCAGGGCTGTAAAGTACTGCTTTATTTCATGCAGAGGTGAGGCGATGTTCTACCTTGTGGCGTGCAGCTATACCGATCCTGAAAGTGAGAAAGAATGGAATGCGTTTTACAGTCTGGAAAAACTGCCAGCGTTGATTTCTGTTAACGGCTTTAGCAGCTCCCAGCGCTTTCAGGCTCTGAGCCAGGACTGCCCGATGTATCTCGCCATTCATACGGTGAAAGATGCGCAGGTGATAACCAGTGAAGAGTATTTACTGAAAGGAGGGGGCAACTTTTCACGCTGGCAGAAGCACATCACAGACTGGCATCGTAACCTCTATGAGTGTGAAGGGATCGCGCCCGCTGTTTCCAGAGATGAAATCCTGTTGCTCAGTACCCAGCCATTACGTTTTGTTGAGAGGCTGGGATGCCATGCACTCACGATGGTGGCATCAGGGTTAGACAGAATGCCGGCGAAGTGCATTGCCTATGTGATGACGCGTGAAGCTGCTGCGCAGATAGCAGATGTGACCGGAGCATACCGTTATGCGCCGCTGACGTCGCAACTGACCCCGCCGCATGGAGCAGATAACGAAGAACGTGCATAAAATATGTCTGACCTGAGTTTGTATATTTAGCTGGAGCAGGTAGACAGTTGCGGTGGCCTAAGCGACATAACGCCTGTCTGCCGTGCTCGCTGTATCCGCACTCCCGGCGCAAAGCCGGCAAGCGTCGATATCATTTATTTCAAAATAGTACCCGGATGCAGACATCCAATTTATGCCGAACGCCTTTGTCATATGACAACATTCCGCACGCCAGACGCGATACAGGATTTTATGCACAAACGGCAACAGGCCGTTCAGGAGCCGCAGGATTCACCGCGCGTGTTGATTGTTCTGGCTCTGCGACACCCCAAATACTGCCGGAAATTAATCAGAGGAAATTATGAACTATCCTGCTTTTCCAAAGCGTCAGATTGGGGATTATCTGGTTACCGCTCTCAGTGATGGCGTGATGTCAGCCAGCCTGGATTTACTGTCAGGCATTGATATAGCAGAAGCGGCGGATATTCAACACAATGCCAGTATCACTCAGCCCGGTAATATTCATATCAATGGCTATCTTATTCAGGGCAGGGGACAAACCCTGCTGGTCGATGCTGGTGCTGGTGGTCTGAACAATGTGGGCGGACAGCTTGCATGTCATCTTGCTGCAACCGGTGTCAGCCCGGATGAGGTGAATAGCGTATTACTGACGCACGGCCACCCTGACCATATTGGCGGATTATTGGATGCAGCAGAGCAGCCCATGTTTAAACATGCCGAACTTCATCTTCATTTTCTTGAAGCGGAATACTGGCAGGATGAAGAAAACTTCAAACGAGCAAATGAGCGCGGACAGCGTAATTTTAAGCTGGCCCGACGGGCGCTAAGCGCGTATGCCGGCAAGATACGCCTGATTAACCAGGATGAGATCGCTGAGGGCATTGCTCCGGTCTGGTTGCCAGGACATACGCCAGGGCATACCGGATTTCGCATCACTTCAGCTGAAGAAAGCTTATTGATCTGGGGAGACATCGTCCATTTCCCCCCTATCCAGGCAGCACGCCCGGAAGTCTCAGTTGTTTTTGACTGTGACCCTCGTCAGGCTGAAGAGACGCGGAAAAAAATTCTCTCACAAGCGGCAAGAGAAAAATTGCTGATTGCAGGAATGCACTTAGACCGGCAGGGATTTGCCCGCGTATCTGAAGCGGGTCAGGGATACCGTATTGTCTACCAGCAGAATGAATGAGCAACCGCGTCTGGTGAACGCCTTTCGGAAGCCGTTCTTACCCCGTCCTGTTAATTAAAAGTGGGGCAGATTGCAGGCAGCACAGGATCAGTGACTCACGAGGATGTGACGGCTATCAGCAACGGAATCGGCAGGCAGAGAGGATGTTCTGGCGTTGCAAGAAGCCATCAGAGATAAACCACCGATGATAAAATTTGTTGGTATGACTTTTAAGGCGACAGGTTACCGGCATGTATGCAAATATTGCTTATAAACTTTTATTCGGGTACTGAGGCTATGTTTTCTGTTCCCTTTCCTGTTATTACGCTGGTGGCGCTGCTGATTTTGATTGTGACAGCGCTATTCTCTGAAAAAAAACGCCACGGCGGCACTCTGCGTTTCCTTTTCGCCTGTATAGCGCTTATTTGTTTCAGCATGCTGCGCTGGCAGTACGAATCAGCCATGCTCAGGAATATTCAATCAGTGCTGGCAATACTGCTGCCTCCTCTGGCATGGCATTGTTTCATCTCAATGACGGAAACGAATAAGCAGCATCGCTGGCTGATGTTTTTATTGCCTCCAGCAACGGCCTTATTGCTCAGGTTTTATTGGCCCGTTGCGACGGATGTTATCCTGTTTATCATATTTGCGGGGTATGGATGTGAGCTCTTCCGTATTGCATGGCGGGGGGAGTCAACATTCACGCTGAGCCGACTGACTGAAACAACACATATCGTCAGGATGGCTTTTTTCGCAGGCAGCTTTCTTTGGATATCTGCCTTAACCGATCTCGCGATTGCAATTGACTTCAGCATCGCCGCTGGAGAACAGGCACCGGGTATCATTGTTTTTTTCCAGATGACACTGCTCCCTCTGATTGCCGCAGCTATTATCAGTGCGGGAAGAACAACGACACCCGGGAATAATAGCAGGGAAGAAGCGATCCCCATTAATGCAGTGACGCCTGCAAACGCGTTTTCGGAGATTTATAACAGACTCGAAAAATACGTTTATGAAAGCCAAATTTATCTTAATCCTGATCTTACGCTAACGCTTCTGGCACGAAAAACAGGTATACCAGCACGACAACTTTCCGGCGCGGTCAATTCTGTGAGTCAGTGTAATGTCTCGCAGTGGATCAACGGCTTCAGAATTGAACGGGCAAAGGTGTTGCTGTTAAGCACCCTTTTGCCCGTGACGGAGATCATGCTGGAGTCTGGATTCACCACTAAATCAAATTTTAATCGTGAATTCCTGCGGGTCACTGGCGCATCGCCTACCTTGTTCCGACAGCAGGTGGAGAATAATCAAGAGCAGCATTCAGGAATGCACTGATCTTACGAACCAGATTTTGATGAATGTCCGATCTATTTGCATTGGCGCCATCCTGGCAAACAATCTCATCACCCGGTGATTCTTTGTGTAACAGGTTTTCAGCGCCGGGTTTACAACGCTGCATGAAACTGAAATGCGTGGCGCCCTCGACTATTTCATAGTGCCTCCAGTCCGGATTGATGTTGGCAGCCAGATATCCCGACTCCCCGGCTGCAGGCAAATCTGCCAGTTTGTCCGCCTGGGCGGCTAATATCATGACGGGTATGTGAATCGCATTCAGACTTTGAGACGTAAAACCCGGTGCTAAGCCAGAATCCAGAGCAACGATAGTCCGGACCCGGCCATCCTTGTTATTTGCCGTCATTTTTTCCCGCGAAGATGCTTCATTAATACCCAGCTTTTCTGTCAACCGACAGTCGCCCCGTTGGGGATGGTTTTGACAATCCTGGATAAACCGGTAAGGGTCAAATCGCGCACCTGCGAGCGACATGACTGTCCATCCGCCAAGAGAGTGCCCTAAAGCAGCAATTCGGTCCTTGTCCGTTACGCCGAAAAGCGCAGGGGAGCGAGTGACGAAATCAATAACCCGGGACAAATCGTGCGGACGTTGCCACAGCTTTTTAGCCTTTACCGGGTTCTGATCAAAGGTAGTTGTGCCTGGATGATCCGGAGCGGCAACAATATATCCCTCTGCTGCCATCGCCGCGGCAATCCATGACAGATTGCGCCAGTTTCCGTTGTATCCGTGTGAGATAACCAGCAGCGGGTGAGCCCCAGCCAATGGCGGCGCATTGGGGATCACCGTAACGCCAACGAAAGCGGGATTACTTCCTTTATCTGCTGTATTTCCCTCAGAAGCCGCGGGATACCACACCGTCACATTTAAAGCTTCCGGCGTCGAGTCGGATAACCTTAGCTGGCGAAAACCTGGATAGGCCTGAGCCTGCAAGCCGTAGAGAAAAACTGTCAATAAACAAAAAACGCGGATGCACAACATAAACAGTCCTGTAGCGATTAATTGAGCAGCAGGTATAGATCGGACTGGTCATTCTGGCGTCCTGGAACATGATTAAGGTCCTGAATTTAGCTTTTTAAGCCTCTTCCAGACTCATTTCTGACATCCGGATGCCTGGATATCACTACCAGCGTGAATGACTCGCGGATTAAAGGAGAGCTTATGCAGCGTCGGCTATCAGTAAGAAGTGGACGTACAGCGGCCCTGACGCTTAAGCAGCTCGCTGTACCTTCCACTTTTATCTAAAACGCCTGCAACTCACTCCGTTTCTCAGGAGCGGTATCGGTCAGGGAGGCCCTGACGTGAGGCAGACTCTGCGGGTAATTTTGCTGAATAAATTCAATCATCTTTTCCCGCACGTGACAGCGTAAATCAAAGGCTATCGGCGAGTTCTGAGCGGTCATCAGCATCCTGATGGTCATGGTTTTCTCGGTGGTATCGGTCACCTGAAGCACCTTAGTTTCCCGATCCCAAAGCTTGGTTTCATTCAGCACCTTATCAAAATGCTGTCGCAGCGGTTCCAGAGGCATCGAATAATCAACGTAGAGAAAAACTGAGCCTAAAATCTGGGCATTATTGCGCGTCCAGTTCTGGAATGGATTTTCTGTAAAATAGGTGATCGGCAACACCAGCCGGCGCAAATCCCAGATTCGCACTACCACATATGTCAGGTTGATCTCTTCTATCCAGCCCCATTCTTTTTCTACCACCACCGCATCGTCAATTTTGATCGGCTGCGTAAAAGCGATCTGAATACCGGCAAACAGATTGACCAGCGACTTCTGCAGGGCAAAGCCGATGATAATACCGGCTACGCCAGCACCGGCGAGGATAGTGGTGCCAAATTTCCGGACGCCAGGGAAACTGAGCAGAATCAGAGAGAGGCAGAATAACACCAGTATGACGATCACGACTTTCTTCACATAAATGATCTGCGTGCGAATTTTGCGCGCACGAAGATTGTTCGAAATATTAATGTCGTAGCGGATATAAAGCATATCCTGCGCTACGTTGGTCAACCGGATTAACACTGAACAGAATGATAATATTATAAAGACGTTTACTGTATTGGTGATAAAGACCAGCAGGTCCGGATGAATGTTAATGTAATTTATCCCTACATTGATCAGCAGTAGGGGAATAAAAAGAAACATCGATCCACGAAGGTGCTTTTCAAGTGACTTGAAGAGCTTTCGGTCACGGCTCTGCCAGTAGCGAATAAACCTGAGAAGGATAAGGCGTGCGAGAAAACCCAATACAAACGAGAGAGAGAAGAGTAATACAACAGGCACCCATGACGGGAGGCCAGATAACTCATCGAATATCAACGGCATTATTTTCCCTTATATTCAGTCAACAACCTAGGGTTGTCAGATAAATTTAAAAATTCAGTAACCGTTGTTTTCACGGTTATCAGCAGGTAAATCACGTAACACCCCGGCTTACCCGTTATTCAATTTATCAACTGACGTAACACATGAAATCTCCTGAAATCCCGAAATTTATCAATATCAATGCCCACATCGGCATCGTTATGTCGTTTGCTGCCCGGCCAGATAGCCGGGCGTCCACGCTGTGTGCCCGTCGCAGCGCGACGACATGCACAGCATTTAGTATGAACTATAGTGGCCGGGTTAACCGAAAATGGTTGCGGCCGGCGTGGTTATGCTGAAACGCAGTTGTCTGGGTGATCAGCCGTGCCGCTCCCCGCCGCTGAGCTGAGCTGAGCTGATCTCCGGAAGCGGTTCCGCAGCAGCGCCTCTGTAAACCGGCTGGCGTGATGAATGTGATGGGCTAATGCAGGCTATCGCAACCGGAAGAGGCACAGAGGAATTATTCCCGCTGATAACGGCAGGTGAGAGACCAATGTTAATCCCGCCATCATCAGTAAGATGCGCACGCGTGGTCGGAACCCGTGAGACGACATTGATACCGTTTGGCTCGTCGGGTTAAGCGAACGCTGCCGTTTCGGCGAGATGATCCGGTCCAGGGCTGGCAGAGTATTTTATGCGTTTCGGTCAGTTCACTGAGTCATACCGCCGCTACCCGCCCACACTTAGCCGGCGCGCTGAACAGCATCTGCGCATTTTTTCCAGACGATAATGCACGCCTCATATCAGGCAGAGAATCGCCGTCTCGGTAGAACGCTAAAACGGGGAGTGAAAATGAACAGGCTTCCGCAATAAAGCTGAATGAAAATATTCAGCAGTCTAACCAGAAAGCCTTACCCTTTATTTAGCGCCGCTTCATTCTGTAAATGCAAAACTTATTACCTTTATTTTTCTGTATGCGTTTGCGCCCCGACGCGCACAGTTAATGCTGCCACACGGTCAGTAGAACGGTGGGCGGGGCGCAGCTTTTTTACTATAACAAGAGTCATCATGCTGTTAAGCATTTCGCTGGAGCAGATATCCAGTTTTGCTGGGCTGATATTAAATCAAAATGGCATTAAGCCTTGGGTTAAATATTATTTGCTGAACTTCACTAAATCCTTAAATATCAGTTCACCCCATTTTTTCCCCTCAGCCTGCACCAGCATTCCGCCTTCCGACAGGCTACCCAGCACGATTGGTGCGAAACCCAGCGTTTCGGCCAGTGTGCTCACTTCGTCAAGCGCACTGTCATGATCGCTGGCGAGAAACACCACCCTGCGGCCGCCATTAACAGCCGGGTCCTCAGCCAGCACAGAAGCGATCAAATGATTGAAGCCCTTAACCACTTTACTGCCAGTGAAGGCGCGTGCCACAACGCGTGCAGAGGGTTCACCATCCAGTTCCTCGGGGGGCACTCCGTAAGCATTCGTCACATCGACAATCGTTTTTCCCTGCCAGGACGGCAGAATTTTCGCCACCTCGGGGTGTGACTGATAGCGGACAGCTAAAAAGATGATGTCGGCGTTGACGGCATCCACTAATTTTTCTGGCCTGATCCCGGGTCCAATCAGGGCCGCCTCGGATGCAAAACTCTCCGGGTCACGGGTGGTGGCAACGGAAACGTCGATGCCTTTTCGGGCAAACGCCGCGGCAAGTGCCTTTCCTGCACTGCCAAAACCAATAATTGCATAGTTCATATCGTGCCTCTGTATTCAAATGACGGCGGTATTCTGGAAACCGATAGGCGTTTTCGGTCGGCTGGCCTGTTCAGAGCTGAGCCAGCCCACCATCAACGGCGACCTCACTGGCGGTCATAAAGCTACTGTCGCCAGAAGCAAGAAATGCGGCCACCGCCCCAATTTCCTCTGGTTCCGCCATGCGCTGCAGCGGTGTCATCGCACCGTAGGCTTGCTGGCCTTCCTCACCCAGTGCTTCCTTCGCCAGTTCAGTCGCAGTGGCACCGGGTGATAGCACGTTCACCCGAATTCCGCTGCCTTTCAGGTCTGCCGCCCAGCTCCTGGCGAGGTTGCGCACGGCCGCCTTACTTGCACTGTAGGCCGTAAATCCGGGTGCACCTGTTGTGCCGGCACTGGAGCCAGTCAGGATAATCGAGCCACCCGCAGCCATTAACGGCAACGCCTGCTGGACCGTAAAGATGGTGCCCTTGACGTTGGTGTCGAAAGTTTCGTCGATGTGCTTCGCTGTGATCTGACCTAGCGGGAGAGGGCTTCCCGTTCCGGCATTGGCGAAAACGATATCGAGCGTGCCCCGTTCAGCTTTAACTGCAGCGTAGAGTCGATCGAGGTCAGCCGGCTGAGAAACCGATCCTTTCACTGCGCGGGCATCAGGTCCGAGAGCGGCTACTGCAGCATCAAGTTCTTCCTGTCTGCGACCAAAAATGAAGACGAAAGCGCCTTCTTCTATGAACCGTTTTGCTGCCGCAAGGCCTATCCCGGTCGCGCCACCGGTAATTACCGCAGTCTTTCCATTCAGTCTGGTCATGTCGTTTACCTTTTGGTGAGTTAAACGAAAGCAGGAATCTGCTCGCTTGCAGGCCAGTCTGTTCGTCTGCTAACTTAACGTCAAGTATGCACCTTTTGGTAAGTATCTAATGACAATCCCATCTGAAAGTGAAATTTGCGGTACCGGTTGTGGTCTCAACGCGACGCTGCGCGTGATATCGGGTAAGTGGAAACCACTGATTCTTTTTTTTCTGCGAGACGGTTCTAAGCGCTATGGAGAGCTAAAGCGTCTGATTCCGGAGGTGAGTGATAAGGTTCTTATTCAGCAGTTGAAAGATCTTGAAGCCGATCAGGTGCTGTTGCGAACTGATTATAAGGAGGTGCCACCGCGTGTGAATTATTCACTGACCCCGCTTGGCAGCAGCCTGTCCGATGCCATTATCCCGCTTTGCAATTGGGGTACGAAAAATGCTGAGCAAATGGCAAACATCTTTGCCAGTCGCGAAAGCAAATAGAGGCATTACAGGGAAGAGGAACAGGGCAGTTATGCAGGATAACTGCCTCAATTTATCCTGCCCGATAGCCGGAATGGCAGCACTCAGTCTGTTATTTGTGCGGGTAATCGGATGAGCTAAAAGGTGGGCACGTTCCCGGTCAGTTTCACAGCTTTTATTGCCGGATGAATGATTAATCCGAACGTTCTTATAGCACTTTTTGCATAATATTTTTCGTTGCGAAACAATGGATTGAAATGTGAGTGTAATCGCATTCATATTTATGCTTAACAAAAATGATTAAGATCAATTTTAGCCTACGCATTCAGGGTTAGATTTCGCCTCACAGGCGGCACTCGCCGCTTAAAGCCACCGGTGTAATCGCTTTCATTTCTCTTCCTGAGATGATCCTCCAGGTGGCTTCTTTTTAGATTTTAATGGGGGTTTCTGGCCTGTTAATATCTGAAAAAAAATAAGACTGAAAGATTTTCAGCCGAAAAACCCTGGTTCAGGTAACTGATAATGAACAAAAAAATCAATTGTGTTGCTGTCGTGTTAGCTTTTTTCTCATCGTTTAGTGCTATGGCCCTCAATTATGATAACGTGAGTTATCAAACTATTGAGTCACTACGAGCTGCATTAAATAACGCTGTATATCAGCACGCGACTCTGGATGCTGCGCGCGCTGTTCTGGACAATATGAATGCTGATTCAATAGAACAAGCCAAATTATCAATTATGGATCCAGAGCCACGTAAACTGCTGGATCAACTGCTTCAGGGGTCAACTAAACACCAGAATATCATTCAGGTTACCAGCGTTAACCCGCCAGCCGTTATCCAGCAAGACCCTCTGATTGCATCCACCCCGACTCATATTGATGAATCAGCCAATCCACATATTTCAAATCCTGACGCTGTTACGCAAGTCTCTGGTGATAATCAAAGTTGGAGTCAAACTACTGTGCGACCTGGCTATGACGGATGGTCAGCTAACGGACAGAACACCGGCCTGACTATCAGCGGTTCACAAATGAAAATGGATGAGGCTAATGCGCAGGCGCAGACGATTAACGAAGGTCTGCAGAATGCTGTCGCACAAGCCGATCAGCGAAATGAAGTAAGCCGTCGTTTAAGTGCCCAGACGAAAGAGCAGATTAATCATAACCAGCGATTCAGCGGAATAGTGGATTCAAAATTTGACAGCCAGCTTCAGCAGGCGGGGCGGGAAGCACAAATGCGTGATGATGCGAGAAAGGCTGAAGCACAGGTGCAGGCAAATCGTGACCGCGCTGAAGCGCAGAATGCAGCATTAAACGCCGCGCGTAATGCTTCACTGGCGCAGCATGAATCTGAGGCCGCTCATGCATCCCAGCTGGCAGCCCACATGTCGCAGGTAGCAGAGCAGGCACAGCACGAAGCTCAGCAGGCTCAGGCTGCTTTGACGTCGGCTAAATATGCCGCCGTGTCTGAAGGTCAGGCGCAGCAGGCAATGCGTGATCAGACAGCGGCTAAATATGCCGCCGTGTCTGAAGGCCAGGCGCAGCAGGCAATGCGTGACCTGACAGCGGCTAAATATGCCGCCGTGTCTGAAGGCCAGGCGCAGCAGGCAATGCGTGACCTGACAGCGGCTAAATATGCCGCCATAAATGACAACGTTCAGATTGCACACCAGCAAATTCAGGCGCTTGAAGCTGCAGCGGCCGCCAAATCATTAGCCGCTACAAAAGCTCAAGCCGAAGCTCAAGCTGCAATTGATGCGCAAAACACCTTAAACGCACCCACGGTTGGACAGTTAACACCGGTAAACAAAGTCCCGGTAATCGTCACCAATATTCCAGCCCCGGTGATTGCAAAAGTCTTCGTGGTTGAAAGTTTACACAACAACGGTGGCCAGCATCGAGGCACGCATAATGAAGCCGCATCAGCACGCAACAATGGCAACAGTAATGCGCATAGTTCCGCGATGGGGGGCCGTGGACAAGGCGGTCAGCGCAGTGGACACAGCGCAGCGGGTAATTTTTAGCGTCTGAATGAAAGAAGATGCTGGACCGGCAGGCTTAGAAGGGCAGGTATCGTCTGACATCTGATTATCGCTAACGAGGATGAACGCGACGTAATAGCGCAGTCGCTGTCTGCTTGTCGCGCTTCACTCTCAGCAGGATGGGAGGCTCAGGCCTCCCGGTACACAACGTCACAGGTTTCCCTGTTTAAAATACCCGAATAACGCGACTAACTGTGATAAACGTAACCCTGCATATCTTTGGGCCTGTATAAGTGCTCATCAATAACGACCGACGAACTCATAAGGAATATTCATCCGGCTGAGCTGACGAGCAATGTAAACAGGTCGGGAAAAAATATCATCTATGCGACCATAATTTACTTTCCTCTCTGACTCATAATTTCGTGCCGCCTCCTTTGATACTGGATTTATTTTTTCGGATTCCATACATTTTGATAATCAGGTCAATGCTCATGCGGATGGTTTATTTCACGGGGATAGAGATGTTGAATACTCGCGCCGAAATCCACTATGGCAATAGTGTTTCACAACGTCGGAATGGAGCGTTAATCAACAACCGGTTGAGCAGAAACAAATAGAGGCGGTGATTAATAAAGGTCATTGATCCGTCATGTGCTGCTGTTAACCGGGAGCACATGATCCCTCATCATTATCGTCCGTCTGCTGCTGACAAACGGCCTGGCTGTGCCCTGAACGCAAATAGCAGCGCAACAACCCTAGCCTGGGCGTATCTGAATACAATGCGTTGTGCTACCCGCCAGTTGGGGGATGCCTGCGCCAGGCGATTACTTCCGTCAGGCGCAGGGTGCGACGCCACACATGTGAGACTGCATCAGCCAACACAAAATCTGTTACGTCCTTCGCGTTTTGCCCGATAAAGCTGCTGGTCAGCCGCTGCGAGCAGCTTATCCAGCGAATCACTGGTTATAAACTGTGCCGCCCCGATACTCACAGTGACCTCCGCGGCAATCCCGGAGTGGGCATGTGGGATAGCGGCGCGGGCCAGGTTCTGCTGGATCCGTTCACCTACGGTTCGGACGCTCTGTGTATCGGAGGAAAGTAGCAGTACGGTAAACTCTTCACCGCCAAATCTCGCCACCAGATCGGTTTCATCCCGCACCGACTCACGGATGCATCGGGCAACCTGCATCAGACATTGATCGCCAGCGAGATGTCCGTAATGGTCGTTATATTTTTTGAAATAATCGACATCAATCATCATCAGGAACACCGTGTCGTATCCCGCAGGAAGCGTTGCGGTGCGGGCATGAAAATATTCCCGCAGGTAACGTTTATTGGCTAAGCCGGTCAGCGGATCCCGGTCTGCAAGCCGCGTCAGCTTTTTAATCAAACGGGCGTTGTGCCGCTCACTCTCTTCTGACTTGCGGAACCACTCAATCAGCACCAGCCGCGCCGAGAATACAGCGACCAGCGCAGTGAGGTACGAAAACAGCAGAAACAGGTTTACCTCTGATCCGGCCAGAATGACTTCACCCGTCACCATCAGCAACACAGGGATGGCGAACGCCGCAATAAGTCTGAGTGAAAGGTGAAAGGCAATCACAGCGGGAAACACCAGCAGCAGCGACAGCAGAATGATGAATTCAGCCGGGGCCGCACCGACATAAAGCGTATGGAGTTCCAGCCCCCAGAGAACGCCATACAGCAGCACAATGCTGAGCAATACCCCACGTTTAACCAGAAAGCCGTTTCGGCTGAAAAGGGCGGTCAGAATAAGGTTCCAGAGCGAGAACAGCAGGATAACGACACTGAAAAACAGCACCGCGCTCGATTGTGTTTCGGGCTGGTCATGAAAAAAATAGCGGGCGGAGAGGTACAGCGTATACACCACGTTCAGCCAGAGAAACCAGACGCACCCGGAACGGGTAAGCAGCAGCTCCTTTCTGGCATCATCCGCATTCATCAGCATGAGTGTGCTCCTGCGTTGTCAGACGCGCTGAAAATCATCCAGCTTAAAAGATTTATTGTTCAGCGCGTCGGTCCCGCCGTAAAAACGCATGGCGGGCAGCGGCCGTTTACCGGCCGTAGGCAGCCAGTTATTTTCCAGCCCGGCGGGTGCTTCAGGTCCAATGTAGATCGTCACACCGCCGTCAGCGTTCTTTTTCATCCGCTCCAGATCGTAGGACGACAGCGTGGTTCGCCCGCTCTCACTGTAAATGAACGACATTGTATCGCGGTTATATACGGTCAGCGCCCAGAACTGCTTCACCGGCATCTGCGCGGGAACATCAATTTTATACAGCTGACCGGCTTCCAGCGGCGCGCCGTCAGCATCTGCCAGTGCCATCAGGTACTGCGTCGCCGGTGAAGCCGAGAGCTGTTCCGGCATATAGGTACACCAGAAATACTCAGCCGCACGGTTGATAAGATCGATGCGGTCGTCATAAACAAACGTGAAGCGATTATTTTTGTCTGCCTGCAGCAACGACGCATAGTGCCGGTCGGGCCAGTAAAGTTTTTCTGTCGGGAAGTTATCGTACCATTGCTGCAAAAAAAACCAGGCATCGATGGCGGCCTGGCGCATCGCGAGCCGCGCAGTATCATCCGGCGCAAAGGGTTTACCCCGCTCAATGCCCAGCGATGTCAGCATCCCCATCATCACTTTGTCCTGCTCACGCACCGGTTCCACGCTCAGCACCGGTTCCACGCTCAGCACCGCGTGCATATCATCGAAATGTCGCTCGTCGTAAAACGGCAGCGTGGGATAAACCCTGTCACTGGGATCGACAAATTTCTGCGGCGGCAGATTCCCGGCCTCGCTGAGAAAATACATCCGCAGCTTTTTCGAATAGTGGTAGGCATCCTCTGCTGACTTACCGGCCGCCGGCACCGAGCGAAACGCAAGGGCGATGCGATAACTGGGTGACGCGACGTGAAGATAGCCTGCCGGAATGGCCTGATCATAGCCCGGCGGCGTCAGCAGGTATCTGGACTGTTTGCCTTTATCCATGCCGGCAGGTCCGACATCAGCAATGGTGAACTGCCATGCGTCCACAATCTGACCGTAGAGACTGCCTTCCGCACCGGCTTCGGGCACCTCCAGTACCACCGGGCCTTTTTGCAGGTCGGTAAAGGCGGTGATGTAGGGTGTAGTACTGTTGGCCGTGATGGCTTCAAGCAGCGGCGTCGCCGTACCGGAATAGGCCACGATATCATTGTCCTTCATGCCGAGGTTACTGAAGGCTGCCCGGCGGAAGCTGTATATCGCCACCGCCGGCATATTCCACAGTACCGCTTCGAATGCGCGCTGATATTTTAGCTGATAGTCAAAATCAGTAACCGAGCAGACCGCGCCTGCGGGCGGCATTCCCCCCTGCGTTTCCCCTTTATCACCCGCGCCATGACGTAACGGGATATTAAGCGATTTCGCCTGGGCGGCAGGCATCTGCCTGAGCGCAGCCAGACCCACTGCGCCCCCCAGAATCAGGCGGTAAAAGGTTCTTCTGGATAGTTCCATTGTGGCGACTCCATCAAATAAAGGGCGAATTGAGACCGGAATAAGTGACGATATCTGTACTGATATAACGTGATGCAGCTGACAAGAATTTCGCTGTAGTGAGCAGAAGCACAATTCTTAATTGTAGCAACGTGCTGAAACAGCGTGAAAATTTGAGTTATAACTATACTTTCTGTCTGAAGTAAGCGAACCGCGTAATTCGCCTTTAATCATTAGCAGTCGTGAACCTCACTGTCACCAATTTTGCTCTCCAGCATTAATAACGTAGCCATAAATTCCCTGCCAAAAGGAAATAATGATGAAAGCTCGATCAGGATTATCTGCCGCCTTGCTGTTTATGGCTTCAGGAGCGCTGCACGCAGCCGGACAGGATTCCGCTCAGGCCAATAACCCGCTTGCGAACATGACTGCGTTCAACATGCAGAACTACTACATTGGCGATATCAGTGAAAGCGATAAGGATGCTAATCAGTTCTGGTTACGTTACGCCAAACCGTTTTCGCTGGGCGAAACCAACTGGATCCTGCGCGCCTCACTGCCGGTTAATACCTATCCTTCGCCCCCGACTGGCGGGCATCAGACCGGTCTCGGTGATCTCAACCTGTTTACTGCCTACCTGATCGATACCGGTAATCCGGCGGTGAGCTTCGGCTTCGGCCCGCAGCTCACCGCGCCGACGGCCACCGAAAACGCGCTGGGCAGTGAAAAGTGGTCAGCCGGGCTGGTCAACGTCCTGTTTGATGCCAGCAACCCCAAAATTCAGTACGGCTATCTTGCCTCCTGGCAGCACAGTTTTGCCGGTGAAGGCGACCGCAGTGACGTCAATCTGGGCGCCTTCCAGCCATTTGTCTTTTACCAGTTAGGCGGTGGAACCTACCTGCGATCGGCACCAATCTGGAACTATAACTTCCAGAATGACAGCTACGGCGTTCCGCTGGGGCTGGGCGTCGGGCAGATCATTAAGAAAGGAAATACCGTTTATAACTTTTTCGTTGAGCCGCAGGGCAGCGTTGCCGATCGCGGGCCGGGGCAGCCGCGCTGGCAAATTTTTGCCGGGCTCAATTTGCAGTTTATGGATTAATCATTTTTCGTTTCTGTTTTTGTTCAAAAAAAGGAAAACCTCATGCTGATGAAAAAAAAGGTTCTGGTCGGTGCTACTGGCTGGCCTGACGGGTTCTTCATTATCTCTGACGGCGCAGGCTGCCGAAGCGACCTATCAGGACCCGGTGCTTACCCTTCAGGGTTCGCCGGAAGTGTTCAAAAAAGGGATGGAGGCTGACGGTTACAGTTCAGCCGTGATGGCCTGGACATGGGGCTATCCTTTGGTACGTATGGAGCAGATTGCCCGCGAATATACTGATGTGCCAGCACCTAAGCCGCCAACCAGCTATCGCGCGCCGCTGAATCAGATCGGCTGGGCAACGGAGCTGGCAACGCCCGCAGCGAAAGATATGCCGTCTGCGAACAACGATACGCTCTACATGAGCGCAGTCGTTCAGCTTGATGAACCCTACGTACTGACAGTGCCGGATTTGCACGATCGCTATTATGTGGTGGACGTCTTCAACATGTGGCAGGAGCTGGAGCACTATATCGGTCGCCGCACCACCGGAACCAAAGCCGGTAAATTTGTCTTTGTTCCGCCGGGCTGGAAGGGTGAGTTGCCTAAAGACGCCACCGTGCTGAAGGTATCCACCAACAAAATCTGGTTATGGGGCCGCATGCGCGTAACCCAGGGTGAAGATATGGCGCCACTGCATGCATTGCAGAAGCAATTCCATCTGCAGTCCGCCAGCGGCAAGGTCTATAACGATACTCTGGCACCGATGCCTGCACTCAAAAACGACGGGCTGGATTTTTTCCGTCAGCTCGCCTTTGCCATCAAATCGAACCCGGTCAAGCCAGAGGATAAAGGATTGTTCGGCCAGTTCAGCCGTTTTGGCCTGACTGAAAAGGGCTTTGATAGCAGTAACATCGCCTCGCCCATACTCGAAGGCGTTAAGCGCGGTGTGAAGGATGCACCTTATGTCGCGGTGTCTACGATGGTGAGCACTTCAGAAGTACGCCAGGGATGGAGCTATGTGAAAGGACTGGATGATTTTGGCTACAACTACCCGCTGCGTTCGCTGGTTTCAGGCCCTTATCTGGGTGGTCAGGGAGAGCGAGAGGCTGTTTACCCGGTTCGTTATAATGACAGCGAAGGCAAGGCGCTTTCCGGAGCCAGCAGCTATACGCTTACGCTGAACTCAGAACCCCCGGTTAACGCATTCTGGTCGGTCACGATTTACGATGCCGACACTAAGATGCTGGTCGATAACCCACTTAACCGCTACAAAATCGGTTCAGACACTCAAGGCCTGGTAAAAGATAAAGATGGTAGCCTGAACATAACGCTATCTCATACTCAGCCCGAGGATAAGAACGCCAACTGGCTGCCTGCGCCTGAGGGCAATTTTTATCTTTTATTCAGGTTGTATCAGCCCAAAGATTCGGTAATGGACGGTAGCTGGAAATTACCCGAGGTGGTGCGAAAAACGGAATAAACACCCGCTAACCAAATTTCCTCAATGAAAAATAGTGGTGGTGCCGGATAAGCCCGCCCGTTGTCATATCGTTCCCTCGCGTCACAGGCCGAAGAGCTGCCCGCAGGCACAAATATCCAGACGCTGGCTGGCGACCTTCACAGCGATGAAGCTGGGGGTTCGCCTGAAGCACGCGGCGGTGGCAATGATGAGGAGCTGGATGCTGCGGTCACCTCTGCGATGAAAGCCGGGGACGCAACCAAAGCGCCCTCCGCGGGTTAGCGTGATGGCATCAAGCTGCGATGCCGCTATCCAGCCGGTCAATAGTGACGAGGCAGCCCGCCTGCAGCCAACAACGCACCGGCTGTTGCATAAGCACCATCGTTTATTCAGCGCCGCAGACAAGTCGACACTCCACGTTCAGGCAGACAAACGGCTGAGCGGGCAGGGCTGCCCGCGGCGGGTATTGCCTGATCAGAACGCTGAATAGTCCACTGGCGTAATGGCGTGGCGATCGAGATTTTTGCTCAACGCGCGCACGGTACTTTTCATCGGACACAGCGTGCCAACGTCCGTGACCCGGCAATCTGACTGTCGCCACTCTTCACGCAGCAGCGGGTGCGCCCGATCAACGGCTTGCAGATGACGCAGATCATCCATACTCTGCGCCTGGAAATAGACGTGCATAAACCGCTCGCCGCTCTTTCTGTCACGCCAGCGTTCAAACACCAGGCTGCTTCCCGGTGGAATGTTGCCGCGCGTATAACCCGGCAGCGTCCAGCTAAAGCCCATTAGCGTTCGCACCATCGCAATGTTGGTATCGTGCGCCACCAGCAGCAGCCAGCGCGTATCCGGCAGGCTATCCGCCGTTTTATTCACCCCTTGCTCTGCACCCTGCAACATGGCGTTAAGCAGGATTGAACCGCGTTTCCGGGCGGTATACAGCACATCATTTCCGAGATCGTAATTCTCCGTCAGCAGCGGCAGGATCGCGGTGATCTGGTCAGACGATGTTATTTTTCCCCACGCCAGCTGGCTGACGGGCAGATTCTCACTCCATCCGAGCCGCAGTGTTTCCACCATGTTGGCCAGCACGCTCAACCCGTCAATCGAGGCCTTTCCGCTTTTACCCTGCTTAATCTGCCACGGTTTCTCAAAAAATGAGCAGTCTGCCTCGGGCAGACATACCGCATTTTTAAGCGCCAGCACGGCAGGCTGCAACGCCTGCTGGCGCGCGCTTAAATCACCCGCTTTTTCCTTTACCGCGGCCAGTTGTGTTGCCGGATCGGTATTGGTCGCTGGAAACGCTTCGGTCTGGAACAGCGGGTCGTTTTCACCCGGTACGACGTGAATGGCGACGCCGCAGCCAGGGAATGCGCCGTCCACCAGCGCCTGCGCAGTGGCGCGTGTGCGCTGCAGCGGGCTGGCGCGCGCAAAGAGATCCTGCGGCTGCGGGCATCCGGCGGTGAGCAGCCCCAGTTCACGATAATGCTCGCCTTCCCAGCGTCCTTTATTCACCACGGCAGCATAGCCGTGGCCAGTAAGTTCACCATCCTGGGTGCTCCAGCTTGTCCAGGCGCGATGCGTGGCAGCCTCTATATCTTTGCGGTTTCCCGGCGTCGGCGGGCGAATGCCGTGGCGACTCAGTTCGACCACTTTTTCCAGCTGATACTGTGAATCCGCGTGCGCCTGCATGGCACCTGACCACAGCGCGCCGACAATCAACAGGCGTGCGGCGGCCTGACGGGTGAGTAGCATCATAATAGCGTCCTTAATGAGGTAATTAAGATGAATAGAGGGTGCGGCGTTCACTGGCGTTCAGTCTTGCCACCATCACAGCGGTGATAAAACACAACAGCGCAGACGCCAGACCGGCTGCAACCCAGAACAGCGACAGCGTGTGAAAGTCGTAGATCTTTTTGCCGTTCTCGATCACCGAGGTTTTATCGATGATGATACCGGTCAGAAACTCACCGAATCCTGCCCCGGCATAGCTGACAATGCCGATGGTGCCGAGTGCCGCGCCGGCCGCCTTGCGTGAAGAGATATCGACCGCCAGCAGTCCGCCGAGGAAGCAGGTCAGTGCCCCGATGGTGGCGCCGAAAATCACCATCGAAATGATATCGGTGTAGTAACTGTGTGGTGACCACAGCATCAGGGCAAACCCGCCGGTGTTCAGCAGACTGATGAATCCGGCCATGATGCTGCGGTTACGGGCGAAGAAACGGTCAGACAGGATCCCGGCCAGTATGGTGCCGACAATACCTGCAATCGCATTGACGCCAATGATGGCCGAGGCTTCAACGGTGGTATAGCCCTTGCCCTGTTGCAGAAAAAAGATGCCCCAGGAGTTCACGCCGTAGCGGTCGATATACATAAAGGCTGAGGCCAGCGCCAGCGTCCAGAGCGCCGGATTACGCAGCGCCAGCAGCTGATTTTTCAGGATTGAGCTTTTGGCCTCGTCTTCTTCCATCGGCTCATTACTGATCTGATGGATTGACGGAAAGCCGCAGCTCTGTGGGGAATCGCGCATAAACAGCAGCATCAGCACCACGCCTGCCGCGCCGAGCGCCGCGGTCGAGAGATACCCCATGTGCCAGCCGTAACCGGCAATCACCGCGGCGATCAGCATGTAAGTGATGGCCTCGCCAATATTATGTGCCGTCGACCAGATCGAATAGAACGTGCCGCGCTCTTTGGTGCCGTACCAGCGTGCCAGCGACACCGCGCACGGCCCTACGCCCATCGACTGCGCCCAGCCGTTAATGCCCCAGAAGATCGCCAGCAGCATCGCATTGGTGGTCATGCCCATCATCAGGTTCATGCCCGCGCTGAGTAACAGTCCCAGGCTCATAAAGCGCACCACATGGGCATGATCGGCGAGAAAACCGTTAACCAGCTTGCCGATGGCGTAGCTGAAAAATAGCGCCGAACCAATCATGCCGAGTTCTGAGGGGGAGATACCCAGCTCGACAAGCGCACTTTTGGCGACGGTAAACGAGAGGCGACAGACATAAAACGTCACGTACGCCAGCGTCATGGCAAGAAACGTCTGCCATCTGACAAAGCGAAAGCGTTGTGGATCAAAAGCACCGGCGCTTTGCTCAGGGCTGGTGCGGAAAAAACTGAGTAATCCAGACATCATCTTGTCTCCGATAGGCGGAGGTGCCGCTGATCGCTGTTGATCATCCATGACGGCCAGATCCCTGTTTTTATGTAGAGTACAGAATCAGAAGCCCTGCCTGCCCAGGTTAGCGTAAACTTTGTTTAACCCACTGTTTTAACTGCGGATAGAGCGCGTTACTTGCCAGTAATACCGGGTTGCCGTCGGCCAGGCCGTTCGCCGCCAGGTAGTCATTTGTGGTGCCACCCGCTTCGCGCATCAAAACGATGCCCGGCAAGCCATCCCACGGATTCATATGCGGTTCGTAATAGCCGATCAGCCGTCCGGCCGCCGCCCAGGCGCTCATCAGCGCACCCGACCCATTGCGCACAAACATGCCGCCATGCTGTAACAGCGCCTCGAGGAAGGGCAGGAAATCAGCCGCTGAAACGCGATGTGACGTCCCGACACCCATCACGCCGCTCGCCACATCGCTGGCCGGGTGTGGCGTAATTCGCCGATCGTTCAGCCAGGCACCGTGCCCTTTAAGCGCGTGAAAAAGTTCATGATGGTTAGGGTCATAAACCACGCCGATCACCGGTTCGCCATCGACTACAATCGCCAGTGACAGACACCAGGTATGCAGGCCGTTGAGAAAACAGCTGGTCCCGTCGATCGGATCCACCACCCACAGCACCCGGCTGTTGCGAGCAGCCGTGCCGCTCTCTTCACCTAAAAACCCATCATCAGGAAATGCCTCGGCAATCCGCTGCTTAACGAAGGCTTCCACCTCGCGATCGGCGCGGCTTACCACGTCCTGCAGGTCAGTGCCTTTGTGGTCGGTCTGCAACTTTTCACGCTGCTGGTAGAACTCATCAGCCAGCTTTCCCCCTGACTCAGCAACACTGCAGGCGAAGCGGTAGCGCGCCAAAAGCGAATCATCTTCATGGGTAGCCATAACATCTCCTTAATGAAAATGCACACGTGTGCATTTCGTAGCAAAAAATTAGCCCCGCAGGGCAGAAAGGAGTGTGGCGATTCTGCGGAGAATAATCTGTGATTCACTCCGCATAAAATTAATTTTCCATTACGCGCTATTACGAACTATTAATTTCACCGGGACGGCGCGATGTCGGGAGGGCAGATCAAACCGGGCGATGCGCGTCACCAGCAGGTCGACCGCCTGCTGCGCCAGCCCCTCGGTATCCTGCTGAACGGTGGTGAGATTGTAAGGATCCCAGTCAGCCTGCGGAATATCATCAAAGCCGATGACCGCCGGAAGGGGAGTCTCACTGCCGAGCGAGCGCAGGCCGTCCATCGCGCCCAATGCCAGCATGTCAGTGGCGCATAACAGCGCCTGACAGTGGCTAAGCTCAATCGAGGCCGCACGACCGGCAGCGTATCCGCCGCCAGTAATAAAGCGCGCTGAAACGGATAAATCGGGAGTCAGCGAAGTTAGCGCCGAATAACGCTCGCTGGTGCTGAAATTCGAGAGATCTTCGCCAATAAAGCCAATATTACTCCATCCCTTCTGGCGACAATAATCGACCATCAGCTGCATGCCCTGCTGATTATCACTGGCGACACGATCGCAGCCGGCTAAATCCGCATGACGATTGATCAGGGTGACCGGAATTTTACGCACCAGATACTCCTCCGCCAGCAAAAGAGGCGGTGCGCCAGAGGTAATGATGACGCCGGCAACATGATAACTCAGTAGCTGTTTAAGTGACGGGGCGAGCTGGTCAGGATCATCGGCGTTCATCAACAGCGGCATAAAGCCGTGTACCGCCAGTTGATTCACCAGCGGGGAGAGCAGTTTGCTGCGGAAAGGGTTATCGAAACCGGCGGTGATGATGCCGATGAAATTACTGCTGCCGGTGTTCATGGTTCGGGCGATGATATTGACCTGATAGCCCAGTTGGTCAGCCGCATGCATGACTTTGGCGCGCGTCTTTTCGGCAACCGACGCGCCCGGTGTAAAGGTTCTCGATACTGCCGAGCGAGAGACGCCCGCCAGCCGCGCGACATCCTCTGCCTTGACCCAGTTTTTCCCTTTTACCTTCATCCGTTCTCTTACCCTGTCAATGTGCCCTGAATGCCTGCGCCGCTAAAATGGGCTCTGAATGGATTAACCCTGGAAACAGCCGCTAAATCAATGTCGCCAGGCGCTTATAACCTTGCTGCAGGCTGGGGGGATCAGGGCCATGAGCAGTGTAGTGGCGACACAAGCAGGATGCTCCCTGGCGCAATAATTAGCATTGATGCCGCGACAAATCCACATCCCCGCCTGCTGCGGGGGTGCCCTGATGGAAAATCAGCTGCCAGCGATCGCTGTCACCGCGTACCCAGCAGGAACAACGCAGGGCAGCGAGCCTGTTTTGCGGATTGACGGTGCGGTAATTCACAATGACAGCGTCTGCTGCCAGGCGGATAAGTGAAAAATCACTGCTGACAATTACCGGCACCTCTACCGGCACATCTGCTTCGCCTGTCAGCGACGCTATCGTTTCCACCCGATCCACCATAACACCTGAGCGGGTAATTTCTCTGAATTCAGGATGGAGTATCTGTTCAAGCCATTCCCGGTCATTTCGTCTGGCAGCATGCAGGCTGCATTCCAGCGCCTTTAACTCTTCCAGCAGCGTTTCGCTCATCTGATTACCTGTTCCTGATGACAAAAAATTACCCTGACTCCCGAAAACGTCGCTATACGACATGCTTGCGGTTCAGTTATGTTACTGATGACCCTCACTTTTCCGCAGGACATCACGCATGAACGACTCAGTGCTTCTGAAAGCGTTTGTCGCAATAGCCACAATTATTTTGCTCTGGCTGGAGTTCAGGCCGCAGCAAAGAAAAATCAATCCCAACCCGACGATCGCTGCGGCTGATGCCAGCGAACGCCATGCCTGGCGTTTTACCCGATGGGGCAGCCGGATTGCGCAGATTATCTTAGGGATATATCTGCTGTGGATCACCATCAAATACCTGATCACCTGACCCGCGTTTTAGATCCGTGCGCTGCTTTTCTGCGCTCAGGTGATCCATAAATCGATCACCACGCAACCACTTTGCCAAAGCGGTCTAAGAACTGCAGGCCGGGTTTGCCGAGTCTTGAGACGAGAGTATTGACGATGTCCGGAACGGTTTCTTCAAGACTGAATACGGCGTTATCTCCTCCCAGCGCCGTTCGAATCCAGCCGGGTGCCAGCAGCAGCAAAGATCGAGCCGGATGCACTTCAGCTGCGCGGGCTGCATAGCTCCGCATGTACTGATTCAACGCGGCTTTGGTACCGCGATAGACCTCTTTCCCGCCTTTGGTGTTATTAGCAATACTGCCCTGACCAGACGACATAATGCCGATCAGGCCCTGGGCGGTTACCCGATCCTGCAGCGCCTCAATGGCGCGCATTGGCGACAGTGCGTTGGTTATCATCAGCTGGGCGAATTCTTCGCTACTCACCTCAGCGATAGTGTCATCCTGATTGCGATTGGCGCTACCGGCATTGATAAACAACACATCGAAATGCTTATCCGCCAGCCGGGTATGTAAATCAGCCAGCTGAGTCCGATCGGTTATATCCAGCTGCTCGATTGTCAGCCGGTGCGGATAGTGCTCAGACAGATTATCGAGCGCAGGGGAGCGGGCGGCTCGGATGGTGGCCGTGACCTGCCAGTCACGTCGGAGGAATTCTTCAGCCATCGCCAGGCCGATGCCTCGTGAGGCGCCAATCAGCAGGATATGCGGTGTCGCAGACGGCAACGTTGTGTCAGCCATAGTAATCACTCCGGATTTGATGAACCAAACCTGAGCTTACCGACATTTAAGGATTGCACCAGACGCGTGGTATGCAACACTCGGTTGCATCAAATGCAAACTGGCGGGGTCACTGAAATGCAGGATATCGATCTGAATTTGCTAAAGGCGCTGGATGCGTTGCTGGCCGAGCGCAGCGTCACGCATGCGGCCCAGCGGATGGGCCTGAGCGTCTCGGCAATGAGCCGCAATCTGACCCGATTGCGCGCTGTCACCGGCGATCGGTTGCTGGTCCAGGCGGGACGTCAGTTAGTGCTGACTCCGTATGCCGAGGGGCTGACTGAGCGGGTAGCGGAGATCGCCCGCAGCGCTTACGCCATCCTGCAACCGACCCGGCAGGCATTAGATCTCGCCACGCTTGAGCGCAGCTTTACCCTCAAGGCCAACGAAGGATTTATCGATCTGATCGCCGATTCACTGATTCATCAATTGCTGAAGACGGCCCCGCGGGTCCGCCTGCATTTTGTCACCAAAAGCGACAAGGATGCCCGGCCGTTACGCGAGGGAGCGGTTGATCTGGAGATTGGCGTGCTGGGTACCGATGCACCTGAACTGATGACCCGCACCTTATTCACCGATCGCTTTGTGGGCATCTGTCGCAGCCAACATCCGCTGCTTCAGGCACCCGGCGTAACGGCTGAACGTTATGCCAGTTATCCGCACGTGGTGGTATCAAGGGAAAATAAAATCTATGGTCCGGTAGATGCTGCGCTGGCGGGCGAGGGCTTACAGCGCCAGATCCTGATGGTTGTTCCCGGCTTCGCCAACGCCATTAACATCGTACGCCAGACCGATCTTATCGGACTGGTCCCTTTATCGGCGCTGGGATGGTTGCCCGCCAGTCCACAGCGCGCCGGGCTGGCCGAATTTGCATTACCGGTGGTCACGCCCGCCATCAAAATCTCAGCTATCTGGCATCCCCGGCTGCACGCCGACCCGGCGCATCGCTGGCTGCGGGAAACCCTTGTCTCACTATGCCAGCGCAAAGCTGGCGAATAACGGGTTCAGCCAGGGTATTCAGCGACGGGAGGGGAACAGTGGGGCAGGTTTACGGCGCTACACCGGTTGCGCGATGAGGGATTCAAACCGACCAGGATGCACTCCACCGCCTCGACTAACTGTCACGATGATAAGTGTCAGTCCGCTGAGGGCGTGTTCCCGACATCCCTTCAGCGGTCACCGCAGCGTGACGGGTTCCCGGCACGGCGATAGCGGAATGACCGCTGGCATGGATCGCAAGCGGTGAGCAAACCGAGCAGGTCATCATCGATATGCTCAGTGAAACGCGGTCTGACTGTTACCACCTCGGTGAAACAGAGCCCGATGCAATGAGCCTTATCAACCTGTTTTGCGGCACGCCGCCAGCATATCGTCGGCGGCGACGTACTCGCGCGTCTGTACGCCGGTGATCCCCAGCAGGGTAGAAAACAGGTTGTCCTGAGAGTAGGCGTGCGCTGTCGCCTGCTGGCTCAGGCAGTGCCGGTCCACCGCGTAACGCTGCTGGAAGTCAGGCGACAGCCAGATCAGCATCGGCACCCGGGTCTGCACGGCAGGCGCAATCGCATAGGGCAGGCCGTGCAGGTAGACTCCGTTTTCGCCCAGCGACTCGCCGTGATCAGAGAGATACACCAGGCTGGTGGTGAACCGATCCTGATGCGCCTTCAGCAACTCAATCGCTTTATCGACGATATAGTCAGCGTACAAAATGGTGTTGTCATAGGTGTTGACCAGCTGCTGCTGCGAGCACTCCTGAATCTGTTTGGTTTCACAGGTCGGGGTGAATTTGCGAAACGCCGGCGGATAACGGTGACTGTAAGTCGGCCCGTGACTGCCGATGGTATGCAGGACGATTACGCCATTGCCCTGCAGCTTTTCGATATACGCTTCCAGCCCATGAAAAAGCACCTCATCGTAACACTCACCTTTAATGCAAATGCCGGGCAGGTTCAGGGCATTTACATCCTGATTCGGAACCCGGTCGCAGGCGCCCTTACATCCCGCATCGTTTTCGTGCCATAAAACGCTCAGGCCCGCCCGCTGGATAATATCCAGCACTCCTTCCTGATGGCTGGCCAGCGCATCATCATAATGTGCGCGCGGCATGTTCGAAAACATGCAGGGGACCGAAACCGCCGTTGAGGTGCCGCACGAGGTGAAGTCAGGAAAATAGACCACCTCATCGTCAGCCAGCAGCGAATTGGTCGGCCGCCCATAACCGCCCAGCGAAAAGTTTGCGGCGCGTGAGGTTTCGCCCACCACCAGAATCGTCAGATTGCGCTTCGGACCGTCCAGCATCTGCGGAAGCTGATGCGCATCTTCGCCTATTTTCACCAGCGGCAGGTCAGCCTGATGATGATGTCGATAGTATGAGAGCGAGGCAGCGATGAAATTCGCCGGACTCAGGGCCTTGACCAGCTCATGATTATTGCGGATCAGCGAAGCGTAATCTTTGTAGAACAGCATCGCCACCAGCGCGATCATCACCAGCGAAGCTGCGACGTTGATCCCGCGGGCGACCAGGCTTTTCCAGCGCGGCAGCGTCCTTTTAAATCGCGGCCAGAAAGCCAGTGCAGCCATCACAAAGCCGGTGAGAAACAACACCGCTAACATTTTCGGCGTGAACAGCGCCATGCTCTCGGCCGGGGTGGTATCCACGATGTTAGTGATCATCGATCGGTCGAGCACGATGCCGTAGTGCTGAATAAAATACTGCGCCGTGGCTGCGGCGATAATAAACAGCGCGATGGTTATCCTGTCCAGCCAGAGAAAGGAGGCGAGGGTGACCACGATATTAATCACGCTGAACGCCACCAGCGGCATGCTGAGGAAGAACAGAATATTGCCGACGCTGTTCAGCGGAACTAAATCCAGCGCCTGCCGATAGAACGGGAGATTGAGAAAAAATGAGATGTAAAACGAGAACAACACAATATAAGTAACGCGGTGCAAAACGGGCTTACTGAAGTGCAGTTGAGACATAAAGGTATTCCGTGACCTGAGAAAGACTGACCGGTAAATATTCAGCCATCAGTTTATTAACATTCGTTAACTAAAATTCTTAGGCTGTAAACCCTGGCGACAAAAGTTAAATAAACCGCTTACCCGCATCGCTTAATAAAACAGGTAGTTGCTTAACAAAATCTGCATCACAGTTGCCTCGAAAAGTATAAGTTACCGTAAGTAAAAGTTAAGTAAATCTAAACTAAACGCCGCTATTATCTGGGGTTTACTGAACGGATATGTGATGTGCGTCACGCTTTAGTTCGATTGACTGGCAGGTCTGTCGCATTATTCGCCAGGGCAGGGGGTTTGCTCAGAAAAACAGCCGCTTCGCTAGCGCCTGATTACGGGGATTCGCGAGCAACCGCGGGCGACAGGATGCGGGATCACAGCAAAGGGCGGTGAATTTACAGGCGGAACGGGCAGCGCAAACCCTGGCGCAACAGGTCACGGGCAAGCGGGTGGAAAGCGGGCAGTCAGCGGGGCGGGTGCGCCCTGGCAGGCGCACCCGATAGGGTCAGGGTTTCCAGCGGCGCAGGGAGGTCTGATCTTCATACGGCAATTTTGATGGCAGTGAGATCAGTTCAATCACGCTGCCCCAGGGTGTGCGGCCATAGCAGAAGAGGTTATTTTCGCCGGTTTCGGTCGGAAACATCAGCGGCTGAGGTGCGGTAAACATTTTGCCGCCGGCCGCTTCGAACAGGCTGATAGCCTGGTTAATATCATCAACGTACACCGCGAAATGCTGTAACCCATAGTCGCTGGGACGCACCGGCTGATTCTGTTCCGGTCCTTTCATTTCGAATAGCTCAAGTCCCGGTCCGTGCTTCAGCGTCATCATCCTGACCGTGGTGATGCGGGTGCCGGGAAACAGGTTGAGAATACTTTCCGTCTCTTCGCCTTTCACGTCCTCATCAGAGGGTGAAACCGAGTCGTAAATCACTTCAGCGCCAAACGCATCCGCAAAGAAACGGGTCGCTTGATCAATATCAGACACGGTGATACCGACATGGTCCATACCGCGAATAGTCCCGACAGACATAATTTTCTCCTGTGATGTGATTAAGTGTTGAAACAGCGTGCAGAGGGGTCAATCAGTCCGGCCTGGCTGTGATGGCGGCCAGCGCCGGGGATTTATTTACCGATGGAGATAAGCCTGGTATAGAATTAAACATCGATAAACCGCCTGTAAGTCGCCACTGAGTCAACTTTATGTCTACCTTTTTCACCGCAGAGTCGCTGCGGGGCATTACTCACTTTGTCATTACGGCAAAATCGAGCAGCTTTACCGAAGCCGCCGAGCAGCTGGGCATTACTAAATCCGCGGTCGGTAAAAGCGTGGCAAGGCTTGAGGAGCGGCTGGGAACGCGCTTGTTTCACCGTTCGACCCGCAAACTGAGCCTGACCAGTGACGGCGAAGCCTATCTGGCAAGCTGTCTGTCAGCGCTGGAGATTCTGGACTCGGCGGAGAACAGCCTCAGCCGACGTCAGGACAATCCGGCAGGCACGGTGCGTATCGACATGCCGGCATCTTTTGGCCGCAACCTGATGATGCCGGTGCTGCTTGATCTGATTAGCCGTTATCCGGCGCTGCGGCTGGCGCTGACCTTTAATGACCGGTTGATTGATCCGGTGGAGGAGGGCGTTGATCTGGTTTTGCGGCTGGGTGAACTGCAAAGCACCGATGAGCTGATCGCCCGTCGTCTGAGCCGTCAGCGTCTGATACTGTGCGCGTCGCCCGATTATCTCAGGCAGCATGGCACGCCCACCGACAGTGACTCACTGAAAAAACACTGCTGCATCATGGGATTCCGGCGGGGCGCCCCGCTTGCCTGGCGGTTGCGTCCTGCCGGAGAACGGGAAATAAAATACGTATCGGGAAACGCACACCAGATCAGTGACGGCGATGCAATGCTGCTGGCCTGCCTCGGCGGCGCTGGGGTGGCGCAGTTTCCGGAAGCGATGGTGAACAGCCATATTGCGGCAGGCAATCTGGTGGCGGTTATGGCCGATCATATGCCGGCCCCGGTTGAGCTGAATGTCGTATGGCCCCGCACCCGGCACCTGATACCTAAGGTCCGCATTATCGTCGATGAGCTGCTTAAAAAAGCGGGTGAAGGGGTTTTCGGCGACCTGAGGTAGAATTTTTGTCGACGCTCAGGCGATTTCAGGGCTGTTTATCAACTTTGGGCAAACTTATATTCTGACCGTCCCGCTGCTCCTGCGCTATCTGACTGGCTTCCTCACCCGGAGCCAGCGTTTCGCCGGTCGGCTCAAACGTGAAATTTACTGACAGGATAGGTGTTATGCCATTTGCTCTCTGGGCGCTGGCGATCGGTGCATTCGGTATTGGTACCACTGAATTCATCATTGCTGGCCTTTTGCCCGTTATTGCCGCCGATTTTAACGTCACGATTCCGGTTGCCGGCTATCTGGCTACCTCCTACGCGCTGGGCGTATTTGTGGGTGCGCCAGCGCTGATTATTTTCGGCTCAAAAGTCCCGCGTAAAGCGATGCTGGTCTTCCTGATGGGGCTGTTTGTGGCTGGCAATCTGGTAACGGCTTTTGCTCCGACGCTGGGCGTAGCGATTCTGGGCAGAATTATCACCTCGATGACGCACGGTGCATTCTTTGGCATCGGTTCAATTATTGCGGCTGATAGTGTGGCACCGTCGAAGCGCGTAAGAGCCATTGCCTTTATGTTTATGGGCTTAACCGTGGCAAACCTTATTGGTGTACCGGTCGGCACCTGGATTGGTCAGCACCTCTCGTGGCGGGAGGCCTTTATGGCGATTGCAGTGATCGGCATCATTACGGTGATCGGCATTGCCCGGTTGATCCCGCATCAGCCGCGACCAGAGAACCACAACTTTGCCCATGAGTTTAATGCCTTCAGAAACGTTAACGTGCTGCTCGCGATGGGCATTACCGTCTTCGGACCGGGCGCGTTTTTTACCTCCATAACCTACATCGCACCGATGATGACGGAGCTGGCGGGATACCGTGAGAGCAGCCTGACCTGGCTGATGCTGCTGTTCGGGCTCGGTCTGTTTGTCGGTAATCAGTTGGGTGGCCGCTATGCTGACCGGGCACTGATGCCGATGCTTTACGTTACGCTGGCTGCTCAGGCCATCGTGCTGATGGTGTTTAATTTCACCAGCCACAGCCAGGTGATGTCGGCAATCTGTATATTCCTGATGGCGGCCTTCGGATTCGCCACCGTTTCACCTATCCAGAAGCGGGTGATGGACAAAGCGCGGGCGGCAGGCGCACCCACGCTGGCGGCCGCGGTTAACATCGGCCTGTTCAATCTCGGCAATGCGGTTGGTGCCTGGCTGGGTGGCGCAGTGATTGCTGCCGGATTCGGTCTGCAGTCACCAAACTGGGCGGGTGCAGTGTTATCCGTGATTGCGCTGATACTGGCGGTATTATCCGGCCTGACCGATAAAACCGGTCAGGCTGTCGGGCAACATTAATGTTGCTGGCCGGTGGGCAATCAACCCGATTGGCTTACTGGCCAGAAGAGATCTTTATTGCGTGGGGCGGGGTATGGGTGACAAACAGATATCGCGTTTACCTCAGGTGCGGCTGTAGCAGGTCTCTGCTGTGCCATTTATTCCGCTTTACGCTGAAAACAGGCTGCTGGCTGCTGAATTTTGCGCAGTATCTGCTTAACTGGATAACAATAGAAAGCCATCGCCAGCAGAGCCACGCTACCGGATGATCCGTTAACCTCCGTGAAAACCATCCGATCAAAACCATTAAGGACGTTATGCTGATAGCTCAGGTTTCGGATATTCATGCCTCATCTGAAAATGATCATCTCCAGCGATTTGAACAGGTGCTGACATGGCTGGCTCATCTGCAACCGGACATATTAGTGCTTACCGGTGACCTGACAGACGGCGGGTGGTGCGAAGGCGATAAACAGATCGCTGAACGGCTGGAACGGCAGAATTATCCTTCACTCGTCCTGCCGGGAAACTCCGACGATCGCCATCTGATGGCCATGAGATGGGGAAGTGTGGGAAGATCTGATACGCCGACGCAAGCTTTGCACTTTAGTCATCAAGCTGGAGAGTTGAGATTAATAGGGCTGGATTCAACCGTTGCTGGTCAGGATTATGGCAGCGTGAACGGGCATCTGGAATGGCTGGATAAACAACTCAACGCTGCGGGGAATTCACCCGCGCTACTGTTTATGCATCACCACGTCGTTGAATCTGGCATCCCGACCCTGGATGAATCGATGTGCAGAGGAATAGATTCGCTGGAAACGCTGATTAAAAACGCACCGGCCAGGCTGCTGGCGATTGCTACAGGGCATGTCCACCGGCCAGTAGCGGGCACGTTTGCCGGTATTCCAGCTTATATCTGTGGCTCCGTCTGCCCGGCCAATCCTGTGTGGTTCGGAACAGAAAACATTCCCCCGGTAGCTGAACCGCCTGCCTTAATGATTCATCGCTATGTCAACAACCGGCTTACCAGCCATCATGTCTGTGTGTGACCGGCAGATTAAAACCCGGCGTTGACAGGCAAAGCGCCGGAGAAAGAAGAGAAGTTACCGGCTGATCAACCGGTCTCTCATTCCAGCGCTGGCGCATAAAAATCGCCATACAGCTGGCATGCTCGTTTAGCCGCATCAACTGCCAGACAGAGCGCAACATCCGCATCAAACCCGCGCTGTTGCAGTTCAAGCGCAGAAGCACATTCACGAAGAGGCAGCAGATCCTGTTGCAGATAACTTTGCCAGACAGCAACCGCCGCCTGAGCTTCGGGTGAGCAATCCCGCCGTCCCAGCGCAGCGATAATGCCGCCTGCTGCGGCGTAATCTTCAACAGCGGGACGAAGGCTACCGTCAGGCCACCGCTCGCCGCAAGGGATTATCAGAACACGCTTAAAACGGCGGCAGGCATTTGCAGTTGCTGAGATATTCCGTAAACAGCCGGTTAAAACCGGCTTTCCGCTCTCCCGCGCCCTGAACGAAATAGCCGAACCGTTAGGGGACGGCAGCACCAGACTTTCGCCTTCACGAATGTGTTGAATCGAAACCGGCGACAGGCTGTAACCTTCACCGCTGAATCGTCGTTCCGGACTGGCTGCCTTTGCGCCGATTTTCATCGCATACTGGCAAGCGGATGGGTCTTTCCACGGATAGGGATAAATGCGCGCGCCATTATCGACCGCCAGGCTGACGCAGGTTGAAAATGACATTACATCGATAACCACAATGCAGTCCGCTTCCGCGGCTAAGTAATCGACGGCAGACAAGCCCCACTCAAGACGAACTCCGAATCGCTGCTGGCTGAACGCTTCCATTATCTTTTCTCAGTTAGCTTACCGTTCAGCGGACTCTATCATCCCACCGTTATCCGCCTCTACCGACCGCCAGATCCTTTGTCTGCTCTGCCTGTTCGCGCCTCAATCAGCGGGTCGCTGTGCTGACTAAATCTGGTCATCGACAAAGATTTCCCATAGCGCCTCTACCGCACGGGACATTCTCGCGGCTGGCCGAAAAAGCCGGATGTCGATCGGTATCCAGAGGGCGCTGTCTTCAGCGGCAGCAAGGCTGATTCTGCCAGCCTCAACGTCCGGGGCGGCCAGCGTTTCCGGCAGCCAGGCGATGCCATCGCCGGCTCTGACCATCGCCAGCAGCGTTGCCGCAAGATCGGCAGTAAAAGCGAACTCCATTCCACGTCTGGCGCGGTTAACCTGAGATGTATTTGACAGGATCCTGCCGAGTCCGGACTCGGCTGAATACGCCAGGAAAGGAAACTTTTTCCCGCCTGATGCCTGCCAGAGTGGCTGTCGGGTATCAGGATCGCACTTTGAATACGGCAGTAAGGTTTCCCGTCCAAGCCGGACGCTGAGATATTTCGACTGGTCGAGATTGATGTGCATATGCGGATGGTAATAACAGAGCAGAAACTGCGCGTCGCCTTTTTCGATCATCCGCTCGCAGGCACTCAGGGTATCAGAGAGCAGCCGGAATGAGCCAAAGCGGGCAATTTTCTCATTATTCCGCATCAGCGTCGGGAAAAAGGAAAACGACAGCGAGTGGGTGGCGGAAAAGATCACGTCTGGTCTGGCTTCGCCTGCCGCGTCGATAGCTTCACTTCTCAGGGTATAGAGTGCGCGAATCAGGTCGGGGATTTGCCCGACAAAGATCTCTCCGGCACGCGTCAGGCTGACCCCACGCCGATTCCTCTCAAAAAGCGGCGTGCCCAGCCACTCTTCCAGCGAAACAATTCTGCGACTGAATGCAGGCTGTGTCACATATCGTGAAGCCGCTGCGCGTGAGAAATTGAGCGTCTGCGCCAGCGCAACGCAGTCTTCAAGCCATGTTAACTCTAAGTGATGCCTGTTTTGCATTACAGCCTGCCTCTTTGGCATTAGAACGAAGCCCGGTTACTGCTTAGGATGAATTCAGACCCCATACTGAGGCCCCTGAAAATCACGTTGCTGCATTATGCCCATAAACAACCGGCATGAGCCAGCGCAGGCCGCAGGGACTTAAGCGTAATCGTATTTGACTGAAAACTGCCGGAGAAAACATGCGTATCCTCGATGTTGTAGAAATAACCAAACCTATTGCTTCCCCCATTCGTAACGCGTACATCGACTTCAGCAAAATGACGGCGAGCCTGGTCGCGGTGGTGACGGATGTTGAGGTAGACGGACGCCGGGTAGTGGGATACGGCTTTAACTCGAACGGCCGTTATGGTCAGGGTGGTCTGATCCGTGAACGTTTCCGCAATCGTATTCTGGAAGCCGAACCGGCCAGCCTGCTGAATGCCGGTGGCGACAATCTGGATCCGCATAAGATCTGGGACATCATGATGAGCAACGAGAAGCCAGGCGGCCACGGCGAGCGTTCTGTTGCGGTCGGCACGCTGGACATGGCGATCTGGGATGCGACCGCGAAAATTGCCAACAAGCCGCTTTTCCGTCTGCTGGCCGAAATGAAAGGCGTCGAGGCTAATCCGCGGGTGTTTGTCTACGCAGCGGGTGGCTATTACTATCCCGGTAAAGACCTGAGTGCACTGCGTCAGGAAATGCGCGGCTATCTCAACCGTGGCTACAACGTGGTGAAAATGAAGATCGGCGGTGCCTCTATTGATGAAGACCGCCGTCGGATTGAAGCCGTTCTGGACGAGATCGGCAGTGAAGGGCGCCTTGCGGTGGATGCTAATGGTCGTTTCGATCTGGAAACCGGCATCGCCTACGCCAAAATGCTGCGTGAATATCCGCTCTTCTGGTACGAAGAGGTGGGCGATCCGCTGGATTATTCTTTGCAGGCCGCGCTGTCTGAATTCTATCCAGGTCCGATGGCGACCGGTGAAAACCTGTTCTCTCATCAGGATGCCCGCAATTTGCTGCGCTACGGCGGAATGCGTCCGGATCGCGACTATCTCCAGTTTGACTGCGCGCTCTCTTATGGCCTGGTTGAATATCTGCGCACCCTCGAGGTGCTGAAACAGTTTGGCTGGTCACCGTCGCGCTGTATCCCGCACGGCGGACATCAGATGTCCCTCAATATCGCTGCGGGTCTCGGTCTGGGAGGCAACGAAAGCTATCCGGATCTGTTCCAGCCCTACGGTGGTTTCCCGGACTCGGTGAAGGTCGAAGCGGGGCACATCATCATGCCAGAGCTGCCGGGTATCGGCTTTGAAGGTAAATCGGATTTGATTAAAGAGATGCGTGCGCTGGCGGAATAAGTTGCGGCTTACCTGATGATATAACGCCTGCTGGTTTTGCCGGCAGGCGAAGCGGGAAGTACGACTGAAACAATCAGGTCACCTTACCCGACAACACCGTCCGCGCTGCGGTATTCCCTGCATTATCGGGAAAGCCGTAGCCGAATCACTGACCCGCTGGCGGGCATGATCTGCTGCCCGTCGCCGTTAATCACCGCTGCAACAAAGGTATTCAACCGCGGGTGAATTTTTCTTCCCCAACCGCTTCAGCGCAGCATTGCGGACAGGCCGTTCGCGCCACGCACCGTGATGGCTGAATTGCGGTGTTCTCATATCGTCGACATTCAAAAAAAGGCGACGGATCTATTTTGTCGTCGCAACGAAAAAATAATAACTAATAGCTGGCTGATATTTAAACGGATCTGAATTCAGTATTTCCTCCCCCTACACCTGTTCCAGACGAGGAAGCGAATATGAATGACAATGTATTCAACGGTAATATGCCAATCGGGAAAAAACGCTGGACGATAATTTTACCCGCCGTTTTTATTATGTATACCATCTCCTTTTTTGACCGCGTTAATATCGGCATGGCGCTGCCGCATATTGTTGCTGAGCTGAAACTCACGCCGGTCGAGGCGGGCTGGCTTGGTGGCGCATTCGCCTGGGGCTACGTAGCAACGCAGTTTACGGCGGGCTGGCTGGCACTGCGTTTTGGCTCCCGACGCGTCATCGGACTAAGCCTGTTTCTGTTCGGAGCATGTGCCATGGCAACCGGCCTGACGCGAAACTTAACAGAACTGATTGCGGTGCGCTTTTTCCTCGGGCTGGCGGAGGGACCGATTCAGGCGGCGACAGCAATGTTTCTCGCACAGTGGTTTATGAAGCGTGAACGTGGCCGGGCCTTTGGTATCTGGAACCTCAGCCTGGGAGCCGGTGCCTTTCTTGCCGGGCCGATTTCAGGCTGGATCCTGGCACATCATGACTGGCGAATGATGATGGTGATTGAGGGCGCACCGGCATGGCTGTTCTGCATCCTCTGGTTCTATCGCATCCCCAAAAATATTCAGTCCGCCCGCTGGCTGAGTCAGGAGGAGCGGGACGTGATTCAGGCCGATCTGGCATCCGAACAGGCTCACTACGTGAAGGAAAAATCGGACCCCTGGTGGACCATACTGCGCATTCCGGCGCTCTGGTTGATGCTGATTGGTTATTCTCTGCATAGCATGCTGGCTTACGGATTTACCCTGTGGCTGCCTACGGCGCTCAAGGGATACGGCACGCTCAGCGAATTTATGGTGGGATTTATCAGCGGTTTACCGTTTCTGATGACCATGGCTGGCATCTGGTACATAACCCGGCGATCGGACAAATTTAATCAGGAACGCCGTCTTCACGCCGCCATTCCTACCGTGCTGTGCGGCATCGCGCTGGCCGCAGCGGCCTTTGTGCCCGGCTCACTCTACTGGCTGCAGATCATGCTGTTTATGTTTGTCGGGCTCACGATGAAAATGCTGGTACCGCTGGTCTACGTGCGTCTGACCGAAATTCTGCCGACCAAAAAGGCAGTACCGGCGGTGGCCTTTGTCGGTGGCTGCAGCAATTTTATTGGCCAGTTCGGCGGGCCGCTGGTGGCAGGTTATCTGAAGCATCTGGCTGGCGGAACCGATATGACGCTTGCCTGGGCGGTGCTGGGACTGTTTTCGATCATCGGTGGTGTGCTTTTCGCCATGGCGGTGGGGCGAAACGAAAACGCCTGGGATATGAAGCCAGCTTTCCGGGCTAACCGTAGCCACTCGCTGTCAGCCCATAAATAACCCCGCCGGGTCAGCGGCAAGCTGCTTTCTTAACATTTCCGGACCGGGCCGGGCCAGGCCTGTAGCCAGCCCGGCATCAGGATAGTGGCTGCCTTCCCGACGCGTCGGTCGGGCCAGCTACATCAGGCGAAAGCGGACCGATGGCGGCCAGATCGGGACAGGATCGCTGCAGAAGATAGAATTATTCAATCCCGTTTGGTATTCATTGGGCTGACGCCATTCAAACAGTGCTGCCGAAGGAGAGAAGATGAATTTTTATCGCAGTAAGGAATTTACCGCAGCAAAAGCCTGGGATGCTCAACCTATTGCCAGCTTCGATAATATCAGCGTCAAACTGCACTGGACCGATCAACCTTACCAGTGGCATATCAATGACGGGCAGGAAGTTTTTGCGGTTATGGCGGGTTGTGTTGAGATGTTCTACAAAGAAAACGGTGAAGTTAAAAGCAGGCAAATGAACGCCGGAGATATTTTTTATGCCAGCGAAGGCACCGAGCATATTGCCCATCCACAAGGCGAAGCGCGCGTGCTGGTTATTGAAAAAGAAGATTCTATCTAGTCCGGTTTATCTTCACCGCGCGCGTTATTGTTCCTGTCCGCTGCGGGCATTAAGCGGGCTGTCACAGGTTCTCACAACCGTTGTGCAACAGGTTAGCTGTTGAGCGATCAGACACGGTTACCAGAGTTTAACCCTGAGGCGTGCGACTGAATCTGGCAGTCAGTAAAACTGCCAGATTCTCGCCCGGCCTGGTTATCAGTCAGCCACTTTGATAACGATTTTGCCAAAAGCACCACGCGAGAGATGCTCAAAAGCCTCTACTGCCTCGTTGAAGCGGTAAACCTGTTCAATAACCGGCTTGATATTATGTTTGTTCAGGAAGGAATTCATCCGATCAAACGAGGAGCGGGGGGCAACCGCAATGCCACGGATTGTCGTCTGGCGAAAAATTAACGGCATCAAATCCAGCTGCGCCGCCTGACCGGTCAGAAACCCGACCTGAGCTATCGTTCCGGCCACTTTGGTCGCCGCAATCGACTGGTTGATGCCGTTGCCGCCGGCGACTTCCACCGTTACGTCAGCACCCTTACCCTCGGTCAGTTCCAGCACTTTGCTTTCCCATTGAGGATATTTTTTATAGTTAATGCCCTCATCCGCCCCGAGCGCTTTAATCCGATCGAGGTTGGCGTCGTTGCTGGATGTTGCAATCACACGAGCGCCGTAGGCATGCGCTATCTGAGCAGCAAAAACCGAAACGCCGCCGGTTCCCTGTACCAGAACGGTTTGTCCGGGCTGCAGGTTGCCAATATCCATCAGTGAGTACCATGCCGTCAGGGCGGCAATAGGAAGGGTAGAGGCTTCCTCATCGGTCATGTTGTCTGGCGCTTTCACGGCGCTGTCCTGATGAAGAATCATATATTCGGCCAGGCCACCGGGTAACGGCATGCCAATACACCAGGCCGGTTCATCGGCAGCCGGTTCGCCATCCAGCCAGCGGGAATAAAGATGTGAGTTAACGCGATCGCCGATGCTGAAACGGGTTACCCCTTCACCGGTTGCCACCACGGTTCCGGTCGCATCAGAGACCGGGATCAGGTTTTGAGGAACCAGATGTGGTTCATAAAAACCCTCCACGATGGCCTTGTCCCTGAAGTTCAGCGAAACCGCCCCCACTTTTATCAGCAGCTCACCCGGACCCGGAGCAGGCGTCTCAACCTCTTCGGGTTTTAAGTTTTCAAGACCAAAATCTTTTAATAACCATGCTTTCATTGCCGTCATTTCCTGTGTGTCTGTAACAGAGAGGGCAATAATAGGCAAAGCGATTGCGGCTAAAAAGCCAACAAAAAGACCTTCAGTGTTACTGCAGGAGAAACAATCCGGATGGGTTATACTCCGCACTATCACAATTTTGGTCATAAGATTGCAGCGGAGTTAAAAACAAGTGCGCCCGAACATGCTTGAGTTGATGGAGATTTTTGTTCAGGTGGTTGAGCTGCGCAGCTTTACCCGCGCCGCTGACGCTCTGCAGTTACATCGTCCTGCGGTCAGCAAGTCGGTGAAGCAACTGGAAGATACGCTGGGCATCAAACTGCTGCATCGCACCACGCGCAGTCTGAGTGTGACGGCCGAAGGAGAGGAAATTTATCTGCGTGCCAAAGCGCTCCTGACCGATGTCGGCGAAATGATGGCCTCTTATTCACCCAGTCAGCCGCCGCATGGCGAGCTTCGCATAGATGCTCCGCTGGCCCTGACGCACAGCATCCTGATACCCAGGCTGGCGGATTTTCAGGCTTTATATCCGCAGATCACCATTGTCTTAACGGCTTCAGATCGTCTGACCGATCTGATTACCGAAGGCGTTGACTGTGTCATTCGCCTCGGTGAACTTGCGGATTCAAATTTTATTTCGCGGCGTATCGGCGACCTGCAGATGGTGACCTGTGCAGCGCCGTCCTATCTGAAAACTTATGGCACCCCTATGACGCCGGATGATCTTGCCGATCATAAGGCGGTGCATTTTTTTAGTGAACACAGCCGCGATGTCCAGGACTGGAAATTTGTGGTTAACGGTGAGGTGGTTTCACGGCGTCCGCCAGACAGTCTGCGGGTAAACAATTCAGATGTGTTGTTATCCTGTGGCCTGGCAGGCCTCGGTATTCTCCAGGCACTGCGTACGGCGTTAGAGCCTTACATCGCAGCCGGCAGGCTGACGGAGGTGTTAGCGGATTACGCAACGGTGACAAAGCCGGTTTCTATTCTCTACCCTGACCGACGCTACCTGCCGCCTAAAGTCAGGGTATTCATTGACTGGCTCTCTGAGTTATTTAATCAGCGTCATCAACGTTAATAGCGAATTTACTTACCGCTAGCGGTAATATGCTGACTCACTCAGCGGACGCAAAGTGGCCTGCAGCAGTTTCATCAAGCGGGACAACCGGGCAGGCAGTGCCACGTGCAGCGCAGGTCTGGCGTTACTGGACACGGACTTCATACGGATAAGTACATGATCACACTGAGACGGACTTTTATCATCTTATCGGCGGTTTTGATAAGCCTTCCGGCTTTATCACAGGTCAATACCCGCATTGATCTGAATAGCGGTCTGAACAGCATCGATTTAAATAGCGATGGCATAGCAGACGCTGTTTTTTCCGCCACCTATGACAATAACACCTCACATCCCAGTGAAACCCTTAGCATCTTTATCAGACAGGGCGAAAACTGGTTTATCGTGCCGGTCCCGGATGACGAGGGCTTTACCTGGACAGACTTAAAACTGTCAGCCTCAGCACTCAAGGTCGGGGGAATTGAACTCCATCGCGATAAAGACAAAATTTATCTTATCAGGGCGGTCAAATATGCCGAGGGCGGCGGTGACCTTACCGATAAATCCCCGGTAAAATTTTCACGATTCAGATTAGAGGAAAATCGCAGCGATCCGGGAACGTCGGTATTTTACTGGGAGTCAGCAGGACTTTACCTCACTGAACAGAATTTTGATGACGTTGATGAAGCCTTTCAGCATCTGGAGATGGAAAAGTTCCGATGAAATACAGGACGGCAATCGGGGTTTTGCTGCTGCCACTTTGCAGTCAGGCAAGTGATGAAAAGTTATATCGTGAGCTGATACAGCAATCACTGAATCAACAGCCGCTTTGTCTTGGTGAAACGCAGTGGCCGGTTGCAATAACCGTCGGCAGCAATAGCTGGATTAATGCAAAAATGGAGGCGCTTGATGATGCGGGACTGGTTACTTCCCGGATAAAAACCGGCAAGAAAATCTGGTCTCTCACCGCTTACGGCCAGGCGTCATTCACTAAAAATCATGATTTATGCTATGGCAGGATGCGCGTAAGATCGATCAACAGTGTCTCGAAAAATAACCCCGACCTTATTGACGTGACTTTTACTTATTATATTCAGGCGCTCCCCGACTGGGCGAAAAATAAGTCAGTACGTGTTGCCAATACGGATGTTGATAATCTGGTGATGGGAGTGGATAAGGTACGTTATCAGGCTCAATTTACGCATGACAGGCAGGGCCATCTCCGGCTTGTTGGCGAACCGGAACAGCGTGATCTGCTGTATTAGCGACCGAACCTGATGTGTCGGTTTTAAACTTTTACCTGTAACCCGGCCAGACGACAGCAGCGGCATAAAACGGGTGTTGCTGCCGGTGTTTTCACGGCGAATGCGGGTGTAGTTTGACCGATTCAGCCTCAGTTCTGTTTTCAGCCGTCGCCTTCAGGCTGAACGCTATAGCAGGTACTCACGCGGGGTCGCGCCCAGAATAGCGCGGAAAGCAGCAGCAAAAGCAGCCGGGCAGGAAAAGCCCAGTTGCCAGGCGACCTGCTTGATCGGAATCCCCTGCGAGAGCAGATCTAATGAAGCACAGATCCTGGCCCGCTGTTTCCAGTGGCGAAAGCTAAAGCCGGTATCGCGGATAAACAGGCGGGAAAAGGTGCGTTCCGACAGCGTGGCAATATCCGCCAGTTCGCTTAAGGATGCCTCCCAACGCTGGGACACAATCAACGCGTTAGCCGCCCGGCAAAGACGCTCGTCACGTGGCATCGGAAGTTCCGTTGACAGATCGGTCGTTTCACTGAGAATCTCCATCAGCAACAGCGCCATCGTCCGGTGACTAGGCCCCTGATACGCATCACTGAATAACCCGGCTATCAGTTCTTTCACCAGCGGGGTCGCCGCTATCACGTGCACAAGGCCGCTTTTTGTAAAGTTCGGACATGCCGCAATCAGGCTGCTGCTGAAGTAGAGCGTGCGCAATTCAGTCTGGGATAACAATGTATAGCTGTGTTGCTGTAACGGCGGAAGCCAGAGCGCGCGCTGCGGCGGGATCACCCAGCGATTATCTCCGGTTTCAACCAGCATCACCCCACGCGTGGCAAACAGCAGCTGGCCTTCAATATGGTAATGAGGGGGATCAACGTCTCCTCGCTCGTAACGGAGGGCAAGTCCTGACCAGCCGATTGCCTCATCGTGTTTTGGCGCTTTAGCTATTTTGTTTGGCATTTCAGATTCAGCTGCACCCTTTATGATGACCTCCACTTACCGCTGCCGGACCCGGACTTCACCGGCTGGTTCGGCAGCGGTATTCTCTGCCGCCATCCTAAATCGGATAGACCTGATCTGCAAAGAGGCGGCAGCGTCAGCCGGGTGATATGCCGTGCGATGACAACCTCGCCGTACTGAGTAAGCCTGATTTTTATTGTCTGGAGAGAGCAGAATTGCGCGTTCATTTTATCGTACATGAAGATTTTGAAGCGCCGGGAGCCTATGAAACCTGGGCCAGCCGTCGTGGCCATCACGTCACCTTTTCCCGTGTGTACGCCGGTGAACCTTTACCAGCAGACGCTGAAGCGATCGATTTGCTGATTGTGATGGGGGGACCGCAGGACCCGGCGGTGACGGTTGAAGAGTGTGCTCATTTTGATTCGAAAGGTGAGCAGGCGGTCATTGCCGCTGCGGTCCGCGCTGGCAAAGCGGTGATCGGCGTCTGCCTCGGCTCACAGTTGATTGGCGAAGCGCTTGGCGCGCCATTTGCTCACAGCCCGGAAAAAGAGATCGGTAAGTTCCCGATCACCCTGACCGAAGCGGGCTGCCAGCATGCATTGTTCTCAGATTTTGCCACTACGCTCGAGGTAGGGCACTGGCATAACGATATGCCAGGCCTGACGGCGCAGGCTGAAATCATTGCCAGCAGTGTTGGTTGCCCACGTCAGATTGTCGCTTATTCCGATTTGGTGTACGGATTCCAGTGCCACATGGAACTGACGCGCGAGCTGGTGGAACGGCTTATCGCACATTCTGAAAACGATCTGAGCCGCGCAGCCGACTATCGCTTCGTCAGCACGGCGGAGCAGTTGCGTGCCGAAGATTACCGGCAAATGAACGAGGTACTGTTCTGTTTTCTCGATAAGCTTGAAGCCCGTTACCACGCATCCAACGCGTAACAGCACGCCCGGTGGACGCCATCTCCGGGCTTTTTTAGGGTAATGCGGCGGTTACGCCCCGCAACGAATAACGATGCAGCCGGGAGCGTAAAAACTCCGCCGGCCTCTAACGCTGTGGCGCGCACCCTGGCAGCGACGATGGGCAGTCAGCGCACATCGCGGCAGCCAGCCGATCAGGCGGCGCGGACCTGCGGCATCGCGATATCCGCGCTGATGCGCTCGCCCTGCGCATCAAACACCATGCAGTGGTGCGGCTGGAAGGTTGGCCGCAGCGTCTGGTAGGGACGGAAGTGGACATCGCCAGGCAGCAGCATTTTGAAGCCGTCGTAGCCGTGGCTCTGACCAAACAGACAGGTATTGTTCCCGAGTCGTTCAACCACTTCACAATGAAAATTAATGTTGAGCGGACCATCGCCATTAATCTGTAGCTGTTCCGGTCTGATGCCCAGCGTGATGTCATCGCCTGGCTGAAGCTGGCGCACCGGGGAGGGCAGCTGCAGCCGGTGTTCGCCATCGTTAACCACCGCGATCAGGCCGCCGGGGCCGCATTGCTCAACGCGTGCTGGCAGAAAATTCATTTTCGGCGAGCCGATAAAGCCAGCCACAAAGCGGTTGATCGGATTGTAATAGAGCGCCATCGGCGACCCGACCTGTTCCACCTTGCCGTAGTTCATCACCACAATCTTATCGGCCAGCGTCATCGCCTCGGTCTGGTCGTGCGTCACATAAACCATGGTGGTTTTCAGTTCCTGATGCAGCCTGGCGATGTGCAGTCGCATATCGACACGCAGTTCGGCATCGAGGTTCGACAGCGGTTCATCGAACATAAACACCCGCGGGTTACGCACAATCGCCCGGCCGATAGCCACACGTTGACGCTGTCCACCCGACAGCTGCTTAGGTTTACGATCGAGCAGGTGAGACAGCTGCAACGTTTTCGCCACCATCTCCACCTGATGCTGAATCTGCGCTTTCGGCAGGCCGTTAACTTTCAGGCCGTAGCCGATGTTCTCCGCCACGGTCATATGCGGATAGAGCGCATAGGACTGAAACACCATCGCCACACCGCGATGCGAAGGCGCAATGTCATTCACCACCTTATCGCCAATCGAAATCTCACCGTCACTGATCTCTTCCAGCCCGGCAATCAGCCGTAACAGCGTGGATTTACCGCAGCCGGACGGACCGACGAAGACAGCAAACTCACCGGCCTCAATATCAAGCGTGATGTTTTTCAGCGTTTCTGTTTTACCAAAGCGTTTGGTGACGTTTCTCAATCTGATGCTGGACATGCTGATCCTCATGGCAAGGGTATGGCTGTTAAAATGTACGACGTATAACAGTTGGTTGATTTTCACGTCAGCCCTGATGGTGCCTGTGTTGACTATAACGTTGCAGCGAAGCGCGCCCTACCGCTGTTTTTGATTTCTGTAATACCGATCACACATTGGTGCTAACAGGCTGGAGCGGCGTCGGTGTTCCGCGTAGCGTAGGCCACCTGTGCGATACGTTATCCAGAATATACCTGCCCGTTTAGTCAGGACTCTGCAGGCGTTAGCGAAAAAATTTCAGCGAATGACAGCTTAAAATGTCATACCTTCACATGAGGCCAGAAATGAAAATCAAAATCAGCGTTACGCTACTCCTGTCAGCATTGATGCTTAATCAATCCGCCTGGGCCGCTCAGCAACTTACGATCTGGGAAGATATTAAGAAATCGGACGGAATCAAAACCGCGATCGCCGATTTTCAAAAGCAGTACGACGTAGAGGTAAAGGTGCAGGAGATGCCGTTTGCTCAGCAGATTGAGAAGCTGCGTCTGGACGGTCCGGCGGGCATCGGCCCGGACGTGCTGGTCATTCCCAACGATCAGCTCGGCAGCGCCGTCGTACAGGGGCTGCTGGCCCCGCTGAAAATTGATGCGGCTGAGCAGAGCGCCTACACCCCATCGGCGATGGCTGCCTTTACCCAGAACAAGGTGGTTTATGGCGTGCCGAAAGCGGTTGAGACGCTGGTGCTGATTTACAACAAAGATCTGCTGCCGTCACCGCTGAAAACGCTGGATGAATATCGTGCCTTCTCGCAAAAGCAGCGTGCGGCGAAGCAGTATGGCCTGCTGGCGAAGTTTGACCAGATTTACTACAGCTGGGGCGTAATGGCACCGATGGGCGCCTATATCTTTGGCAAGAATAGCGATGGGACACTCAATACCCAGGATGTCGGGCTGAACACCACCGGCAGCGTTGAAGCGGTGACTTACCTGACGCGTTTCTTCAGCGAAGGGCTGCTGCCGGGCGGGATCATGGGCGACAACGGGCTGAATGCCATCGACTCGCTGTTTACCGAGAAAAAAGCGGCAGCGGTGATCAACGGTCCGTGGGCGTTTCAGCCGTATCAGGCTGCGGGTATTAACTATGGCGTAGCCCCGTTGCCGCTGCTGCCCAACGGCAAGCCGATGAGCTCGTTTCTTGGCGTGAAGGGGTATGTAGTTTCAACCTGGAGCAAAGATCAGGCGCTGGCGCAGAAATTCATCTCCTTTATCAACCAGCCGCAGTACGTGAAAGAGCGTTTTCAGAAAACCCAGGAAATCCCACCGGTTACGGCGCTGATGAACGATCCGATCATTAAAGATGATGAGAAAGCCAACGCGGTAGCGGTGCAGGCAACGCGCGCCTCGGCCATGCCAGGCGTGCCGGAGATGCAGGAAGTGTGGGGGCCGGCAAATGCCGCGCTGGAGCTGAGCGTTTCCGGCAAGCAGCCACCGAAAGCCGCGCTGGATAATGCCGTGAAGCAGATCATCATGCAGATCGAAGCGATGCAGGCCAGCAACCAGTAATGGTGCGCCGGGCGATAACCCCTACAGGAAAAGGATCAGGGTGTGGCTATTTCTACCGATGAAAATCTGGTCAGCGCTACGCATCCGCGTCGTCATGCGACCACCGGTGCGCTGTTAGCGCTGCTGCCTGGCTTCGGCCAGTTTTACCACCGCCAGTGGGCAAAAGGGCTCTGTTTTCTGATTTTGCTCGGCTGTTTTATCGGCGTGTTCCACGATTTCCTGCGTGAAGGGATGTGGGGTCTTTACACGCTGGGCGAAGCGGTGCCGCGCGATAACTCCATCTTTCTGCTGGCGGAGGGGATCATCAGCCTGCTGATTGCCGCCTTCGGCATTGCGGTCTGGGGACTGTCGGTGCGTGATGCCTGGCTGAACGGCGTGAAGCGTGACAATGGCCAGCCGCTCAACAGTGTGCGTCAGCAATATCAGCTGCTGCTGCGCGACGGCTTCCCCTACCTGATGATTTCACCGGGCTTTATTCTGCTGGTGTTCGTGGTGGTGTTTCCGATTCTGTTTGGCTTCGCGATTGCCTTCACCAATTACAACCTCTATCACACGCCACCGGCGAAGCTGGTGGACTGGGTGGGGTTCAAAAACTTCATCAACATTTTTACCCTGTCGATCTGGCGATCGACCTTCTTTGACGTGCTGCAATGGACGGTAGTGTGGACGCTGCTGGCCACCACGCTGCAATGCACCGTGGGCGTCATGCTGGCGATTCTGGTCAATCAGAAGGACCTGCGCTTTAAACCGCTGATCCGCACCCTCTTTATCCTGCCGTGGGCGGTGCCGGGCTTCGTCACCATTCTGGTCTTCGCCGGCATGTTCAACGACAGCTTTGGGGTGATCAACAACGCCATTCTCGACTTCTTTGGCATTGCACCCAAAGCGTGGATGACCGATCCGTTCTGGAGCAAAACCGCGCTGATCATGATGCAGACCTGGCTGGGCTTCCCGTTTGTTTTCGCGATGACCACCGGTGTGTTGCAGGCGATTCCCGACGATCTCTATGAGGCGGCGATCATGGACGGTGCCAGTGCCTGGACGCGGCTGAAAACCATCACGCTGCCGCTGGTGCTGTACGCGATTGCGCCGATCATCATCACGCAATACACCTTCAACTTTAATAATTTCAACATCATCTACCTGTTTAACAACGGCGGTCCGGCCGTCGCGGGTTCGAATGCCGGCGGGACCGATATTCTGGTGTCGTGGATTTATAAGCTCACGATGTCATCGTCGCAGTACGCCATTGCCGCCACCATCACCCTATTGCTGTCGATTTTCGTGGTGGGTCTGGCGCTGTGGCAGTTCCGCGCGACCCGGTCGTTTAAACAAGATGAGATGGCGTAAGGGAGCAGTTATGGCGAAGTCCGGCAGTATTAAACGCGAACGGTGGATACGCCTGTCGCTGACCTGGCTGGTGGTATTAACCGTCTCGACCATCATCATTTATCCGCTGATCTGGACGGTGGGCGCGTCACTGAATGCGGGCAACAGCCTGCTCAGCAGCGCAATTATTCCGGAGAATGCGTCGCTGCAGCACTACCGCGACCTGTTTAATGGCACGGTGCCTTACCTGACGTGGTACTGGAACTCGATGAAGATCAGTTTCCTGACCATGGTGCTGACGCTGCTCAGCGTCAGCTGCACCGCCTACGCCTTCTCGCGTTTTCGCTTCAAAGGCAGGCAGAACGGACTGATGCTGTTTCTGTTGTTACAGATGATCCCGCAGTTTTCGGCGCTGATCGCGATTTTCGTGCTGTCGCAGCTGCTGGGGTTGATCAACAGCCATCTGGCGCTGGTGCTGATCTACGTGGGTGGCATGATTCCGATGAACACCTATCTGATGAAGGGCTATCTCGACTCGATACCGAAAGATCTGGATGAGTCGGCGCGCATGGACGGCGCGGGCAACTTCCGCATCTTTGTCGAGATCATCATGCCGTTGTCGAAGCCGATTCTGGCGGTAGTGGCGCTGTTCTCCTTCACCGGTCCGCTGGGTGATTTCATCCTCTCCAGCACCATTTTGCGGACTCCCGATCAGTTCACTTTGCCGATCGGCCTCTATAACCTGGTGTCGCAGAAAATGGGCGCCAGCTACACCACTTATGCGGCCGGCGCAGTGCTGATCGCGGTGCCGGTAGCGGTGTTCTATCTGGCACTGCAGAAATACTTCGTTTCTGGCCTGGCCTCAGGCAGTACTAAAGGATAAATCATGACGCCAAAAAGCTTATTTCTCGCCCTGGCACTGGCCTGGGCGACACCGCTGCTCGCCGCTAATACGCCGGTGATCGCTTCGGCCGGTCCGTGGCCCGCTGATTTTATCAAGGGCGCGGACATCTCTTCGCTGGCGGAACTGGAGCGGCAGGGCGCGAAATTCTACAACGCCGCCAACCAGCAACAGGATGCCATCGCCATTCTGAAAGCCAGTGGCATCAACACCATTCGTCTGCGGCTGTGGGTCGACCCGACCGACGGCAACGGTCACAGCTACGGCGGCGGCGGTAACGACCTGGCGACCACGCTGGCGCTGGCAAAGCGGGTTAAGGCCGCCGGCCTGAAGCTGCTGCTCGACGTTCATTACAGCGATTTCTGGACCGATCCCGGCAAGCAGTTCAAGCCAAAAGCCTGGCAGTCGCTGACCTTTCCTCAGCTGGAAACGCAGGTTCATGACTACACCCGCGACACCCTTGCCCGCTTTAAGGCTGAGGGCGTGATGCCGGATATCGTGCAGATTGGCAACGAACTCAACGGCGGCATGCTGTGGCCGGAGGGCAAAAGCTGGGGCCAGAACGGCGGCGAGTTTGATCGTCTGGCCGGTCTGCTGAAAGCCGCGATCGGCGGGCTGCGTGAAAACCTCAGCGATCCGCATCAGGTGAAGATCATGCTGCACCTGGCTGAAGGCACTAAAAACGACATGTTTCGCTGGTGGTTCGACGAAATCGTTAAGCGTCAGGTGCCGTTCGATGTGATCGGCCTGTCGATGTACACCTACTGGAACGGCCCGATCGGCGCGCTGAAAGCCAACATGGACGATATCTCCCGGCGCTATGACAAAGACGTGATGGTGGTGGAAGCGGCCTACGGCTACACGCTGGAAAACTGCGACAGCGCGGAGAACAGCTTCCAGGCCAAAGAGCAGCAGGCCGGCGGCTATCCCGCCACGGTGGCGGGCCAGGCAGCCTATCTGCATGACCTGATAAAAGCGGTGCTGGCGGTGCCTGACCATCGCGGCAAGGGCGTGGTGTATTGGGAACCAGCGTGGATCCCGGCACCCGGCAACACCTGGGCGACGCCAGCCGGCATGAAATATATCCACGACGAATGGAAACAGGGTAACGCCCGTGAAAATCAGGCGCTGTTTGACTGTCACGGCAAGGCGCTGCCTTCGCTACAGGTTTTTCATTAATCAACCATTAGCGCTAACGCTGATGTCTCTGACACCTCTGAGGAACAGGTATGAATAAATTTCCCCCGCTCAGCGCCAGGGTGACCTCGCTGCTGCATGGCGCTGACTACAATCCGGAACAGTGGCAACACCAGCCGGGCATTATTGATGACGATGTGGCAATGATGAAGCAGGCGCACTGTAACGTCATGTCAGTCGGGATTTTTAGCTGGGCGAAGCTGGAGCCGGAAGAGGGGCAGTATGATTTTGCCTGGCTGGATGAGGTGATCGATAAGCTCTGGCAGCAGGGCATTTCGGTGTTTCTCGCCACGCCGAGCGGCGCCCGTCCGGCGTGGATGTCGCAGGCTTATCCGCAGGTGTTGCGCGTCGGCCGCGATCGGGTGCCGGCTCTGCATGGCGGTCGGCATAATCACTGCATGACCTCGCCGGTTTATCGCCAGAAAGTGCAGGCGATGAACAGCCAGCTGGCGACACGTTACGCCCATCATCCGGCGGTAATTGGCTGGCATATCTCTAATGAGTATGGCGGCGAGTGCCACTGCGATCGCTGTCAGCAGGCCTTTCGCGGCTGGCTGCAGCGCCGCTACGAAACGCTGGAGAAACTGAATCACGCCTGGTGGAGCGACTTCTGGAGCCATACCTACAGCGACTGGTCGCAGATTGTCTCACCGGCTCCGCAGGGTGAAATGTCGATTCACGGTCTGAACCTCGACTGGCGGCGCTTTATGACCGATCAGGTTAACGACTTCTGCCGCGAAGAGATCAAGCCGCTGAAGCAGGCCAATCCCGATCTGCCGGCCACCACCAACTTCATGGAGTATTTCTACGATTACGACTACTGGAAGCTGGCACCTACGCTCGACTTTATCTCCTGGGACAGCTATCCGATGTGGCACAACCAGAAGGATGAAACCGCGCTGGCCTGCTACACCGCGATGTACCACGATCTGATGCGAACTCTGAAGCAGGGCAAACCCTTTGTTCTGATGGAGTCGACGCCGAGCGCCACCAACTGGCAGCCAACCAGCAAGCTCAAAAAGCCGGGGATGCATATTCTCTCTTCCCTGCAGGCGGTCGCGCATGGCGCAGATGCCGTGCAGTATTTTCAGTGGCGGAAAAGTCGCGGCTCGGTGGAGAAATTTCATGGCGCGGTCGTCGATCACGTCGGCCACCTTGATACCCGCACCGGCCGCGAAGTCAGCGAGTTAGGGCGGATGCTGGCGGCGATGACGCCGGTGCTGGGTAGCCGGGTTGAGGCCCGGGTAGCGATTATTTTCGACTGGGAAAGTCGCTGGGCGATGGATAACGCTCAGGGTCCCCGCAACCTCGGCCTGCACTATGAACGCACCGTTAACGAACACTATCGCGCTTTCTGGGAACAGGGCGTGGCGGTGGACGTGATCAACGGCGACAGTGATCTCAGCGGCTATGACCTGGTGATTGCGCCGATGCTCTACATGGTCCGTGATGGCTTTGCAGCGCGCGTGCAGCAACATCTGGAGCGGGGCGGCCACTTTGTTGCCAGCTACTGGAGCGGCATCGTTAATGAAAGCGATCTCTGTTACCTCGGCGGATTTCCCGGCCCGCTGCGGCCGCTGCTTGGCATCTGGGCAGAAGAGATCGATAGCCTGACCGACGACGAGTTCAACGGCGTGCGCGGCGTCAACGGTAACGAGCTGGGCCTGCGTGGGCCGTATCAGGCGCGGGAACTGTGCGAGCATATCCATCCGGAGGGGGCAACGGTGGTCGCCAGTTATGAGAGCGACTTCTACGCGGGAACCCCGGCGGTCACCGTCAACCCGGTAGGCAAGGGTAAAGCCTGGTACATCGCTTCGCGTAATGATCTGCCGTTTCACCGTGATTTCTACGGCGCGTTGATCAGGCAGCTGGCGTTACCGCGTGCGCTGCCGATTGATATGCCGCCGGGCGTCACGGCGCAAAGCCGTACCGATGGTGAACAGGCGTTTATCTTCCTGCAGAACTACACCGGACAGGCGCAGCAACTGCAACTGCCAGCCGGGATCAGCGATCTGATGGATGGCGTCTCGCTGAGTGGCACATTGACGCTGGCGCCCTGGGGCTGTCGCGTATTGTCTGCGCCGTTGGATCAGGGAGCGGTTTAAAGCGGGCGGCCAGTGTGTAAGGCATCCGCCGGGCTGAAACGGCTATGACGTTACCGGCTTAGGGGCATATGCCTTCCGCAAAGATGCAAAGATGCAAAGATGCAAAAGACGGCATCCCTGCCCGCTTATCACAGGCCATCCCTGGCCCGTGATGCTGTTCTTCCACGCTTTTGGCTTCAGGCGTTGTCGGTTGGATGGCTGAGCTGGACTGTTGGTAGGGCGCTGGTTTAGCAGAGGTTGTCTGTCTAAAAGGAGCAGGATGAGTGCCGCTTCGGCACAGGTTGCCGGGCAGGTATTCGATTCTTTTACCTTTATCAGTGTTGAGTGGCGGGCAGCAGCCCGCCTTTTTCTTATCTGAAGGAGACCCAAATGGTGAGTCTGAAATCGTTTAAGCACTACGTCAGCCGGCAGGAACCGCCTGTCGGTGAGGCACCGGTTAACGGTGAACTGCTGGATCAGCTGATGCGCTGCTTTGGCGGGCGAGACAATATTCAGCAGGTGGACGCCTGCTTAACCCGGCTGCGGGTGACGGTGAAATCGCTGGCGGCGGTGGATACGGCTGGCTTGCAACAGGCGGGGGCAATTGGCGTGGTGATTCTGGGGCACGAGGTGCACGCGATCTTCGGTACCCGGTCCGATCGTCTGCGTCAGCTACTGGAGTCGCGCTTCTTTCAGGCGGAATAAAAAAATGGATAACCGTCACCGGTTATCCAAATAAGCCCCTGCATAAAGAGCCTGAAAATAAAGATCACAACGAGGAGATAGTGCGTTTACCACCAGGCTTCGACTTGTACGCCGAAGTTCCAGGTGTCATTACTGGTGTTATCCTGGAAGCTGTGTCCGTTTTCCGAATCATTCAGATAAGAGGCGAACAGGCGCAGTTCCGGGCGTGACATAAATTCCGGACCGGCGGCCAGACCCAGCGCCAGGGTATATTTCTGTCCAGCCTGCTTGTAGTCGCCACCGACTTTGTTCTCATCTTTCTGCCAGAAACTGCCCACTTCGCCGATGCCGCGAACATACTCGGTAAACTGATACTGACCGCGTCCTACCAGCGACAGCAGGGTACTTTTGCTGGTCTGGGCGGTCACATCATCTGCGGAACCCCAGGTGAAGACCTGATTAAGCGAGAACCTGTCGGTAATCGGCAGCAGACCGGTGTTGATCACGCGGTAGCCTTTGGCGTTGCTGGTATCGTTCCACATGTCATACCAGCCGCCACCCTGTGAAATCATGTTCTGCGCCAGGCCTTTATCAGCATACTGCAGCACCAGTTTCTGATAGCCACCCCAGATGTCCTGGCTGATCTCGCCGGTCAGCATCACGCCGTTGTCCGCGTCATACAGGCCGCCATACTCTTCCTGCTTTTTGGTAGTATTTGGCATGGCGTAATCGATGCCGAACTCGGTCCAGGCTCCGCTCCAGGGTTTCCAGCCCGCATAGCGCAAATCAAGATAGTTGATGTTCACATCGTTATCGCCATCGACGCGGTAATCCACATCGTTAGCATCGCCCCGGATCCACGCGAACGAGATGGCACCCGGACCGAGCGTATAGTTTTCAATACCGGCCCCGGAGCCGGAAATATTCCAGTATTTGGTATCGATGATGTGCAGATCGTGGCGCTGGTAGTAGCGTTTACCGCCCCAGATCACCGCATTTTTATCGCCTGGCACCAGTCCTTTGATCTGCAGATTAAGCTGACGCAGGCCAAACTGCGCATCGTCGCCAAAGGTGGTTTCGTTATCGTTAGAGCCGTCGGAGAACATGCTGACCATGGTGTCAACGTAGAAACTGACATCATCCTTTTTGTAGACTTCGCTGCCCAGTTCGATCTCGCCGTAGGTATCTGCCTCGTTGCCCAGTCGGCCGATTTTATTCTTCTGATACTCTTCAATACCGCCATCCTGTGACACACCCACGCCGCCACGCAGATAGCCGTGGAAATCGATGTTGTCGATCGCAGCGTACAGCGTTGGAGAAGTCAGGGCCGCAGCGAGCGCCACAGCAGCAGTACGTAACCTTGTTTCCATGTTATCCTCATTTTGTATTTGTAATACGTTCACATGACAGCGGCAGTAAACGCTTTTTGTCAGAGGAGTGACAAATTAAATCGCGGTAATGTGTGATGCATTGCAAATAAATGACATAGTTATGTAACGAATGGTGAATCAGATCACCAAATTGCGGGATGTGAAGGTATTACTTTTTGTTTTTATTCATGCAATGTGACTGGGGTAACCTGGCGGGGTGGTGAGCTGTGATAACATTTCGCCATTGGTCATCAGGGATGCGAATTATGAAATCAAAAAATGCCACCTTAGAAGATGTCGCCCGCCATGCAGGCGTTTCTTATCAGACGGTTTCGCGGGTTTTAAACAAATCGGCAAATGTCTCAGAATCAACGCGACGCAAGGTGGAACAGGCAATTGAAACCCTGCGCTATGTGCCAAACAGGCTGGCGCAGCAGCTGGTGGGCAAACAGAGTACCACGCTGGGTCTGGTGACCACCTCGCTGGCGCTGCATGCCCCGTCGCAGGTGGCCGCCGCGGTAAAACGCTATGCAAACGCTGCGGATTATCAGGTGCTGATCGCGATGATTGATGAGAACGTCAATCAAAGCCTGCAGGATTGTATCAATGAGCTGAAGTCTCAGCGGGTTGATAAGGTGATCATCAACGTCCCGCTGGAGAGCAGCGATGCAGAGCACATCGCGCAGGAGAACGACGATATTCTCTGTCTCTTCCTCGATGTTGATCCTTACAGCGCCGTGTTTAACGTTTCGTTTAATCCGGCTGACGGCACCCGCGCCAGCGTCAAATATCTTTATGAGCAGGGGCATCGGGAATTCGCCCTGCTGGCCGGTCCTGAGCAGTCGGTTTCGGCCAACCTGCGGTTAAAAAGCTGGCTGGACACGCTCGAAAGCTATCGCCTGAAGCCGGTCAGCATCAGCCACGGCAACTGGGATGCGCAGAGTGGTTACAACGGGGTTTTACAACTGCTGCGCGAAGCGCCCGATTTCAGCGCGCTGCTGGTGGGTAACGATCAGATGGCGTTAGGCGTGCTAAGCGCACTGCATCAGCGCGGCGTTTCGGTACCGGGCCAGATCTCAGTGATTGGCTACGACGACACCTATGAAAGCGCGTTTTTCCATCCGGCGCTGACCACGGTTTCGCTGGATCTCGATCTGCAGGGCAAAGAGGCGGTAGCGCGTATCCTGTTAGCCAGCGAGCACGATGAGCAGCGTTCTTCCTCTATCCTGCCCGCCAGGCTGGTGGTACGCAGCTCGACCGGTGCCGCCGGACAGCAGCAGCGCGATTTGAAGCAGATCGCCGAGCAGCTGAGGCTGATTGCCAGTCGGCTTGAATAGCGCTGGCCCAGCAGATGGCGTCCTTCTGCATTGCCTGTCCGCAGGAGAGGCGGCAGAACAACGTTCGCAGCATGGAACGCCAGTGAGAGCGGCATCCGGTTTGATTAATAACGGACACGCGCCTGCCGGTTAAAATGCCCGCTTCTGACAGAAGTGGGCAATAGTATTGATTTTTGACCAGCAGGTCATCGCTCTGTCTGGTGCAGAATAACAGTCAGCGGCAGCCTGTTTCATTGCCGGGTCATGTTAGCTTCCACCGATCAGATGCTGACAACGTTTGCCGGCATCCCAGTTGGGTTGCGGAATTTGTTTAAATTCACTAAACACCTTTCGCGGATCCCGATATAAAGTGGCAACGGGCACTCCATCTGATAACCGAGGCAAACATGGCGCTTTCGCACGAGTTAATCCTGATTTACACCACTTACTTTGTCGCAACGGCCAGCCCTGGGCCGAGTAATATGGCGATTATGGGGACAGCGATGAAAAAAGGTCGCGGCGCTGCCCTGGCACTGGCAGGTGGGGTGATTGGCGGTTCCATGCTGTGGGCGCTGCTGGCGGCCTGCGGCGTGCTGACCGTGCTGGCGACCTTCGCCCAACTGCTGATCGTGTTGAAAATTGGCGGGGGGTTATATCTGCTGTGGCTTGCCTTCAAAGCGGGTAAATCCGCGCTACGACGACCGGACGAGGCACAATTCGCGCCAGGCGATGAGAAGGTCGCCTATGGCAAGCTGTTCCGCCAGGGCATTCTGATGCACATCGGTAATCCAAAAGCCATTCTCACCTGGGTCGCTATTATGTCCGTCGCGCTCAAGCCGGGCGCGACGGCCGCTGCGTTGCCCGCCATCCTCTGCGGTTGTGCCGCTATTTGCGTGATAGTGTTTTGTGGCTATGCCTTGCTGTTCTCCACCGCGGTGATGAGTGCTTTTTATCGGCGTATCCGGCGCGGGCTCGATGCGCTGTTAGCCTGCTGCTTCGGCATTGCAGGGCTGAAGCTGGTATTGAGCCGCAGCTGACGGCGCTGGAGCGTGGCTTTTTCAGGATGCCATTTCGCTTTGATTCCTGATACACAATGTTGGCGTTGAGTGAGAAGCGGGACTTCTTTAAGGCGGTACAGTCTGCGCCGCAATGATACCTTCCCGGCCTGCACTGAATAATAAAAAAGCCGCCATTGCTGGCGGCCCCGAATGTATTCACGAGCGCTGAGCGTCGTCGGCAACGCTGCCGGTGGCGCTTTTTTTATCCGTTGGCGGTAGCGGTTTTCATCGCCGGGCGCTGAGGCAGCAGCCAGAGAAACGCAATAATAATCAGCGCCAGAGACAGCGAGGCACTATAGCGACTCAGCGCCAGACCGCCGGATGCCACCGGCTTATCCAGCAAGTCGCCCACTACCGCGCCGAGCGGTCGGGTCAGGATAAAGGCCGCCCAGAACAGCCCAGTCCGCGAAAGCGAAGTAAAGCGACTGGCGGCCCAGATAATGGCCAGTGCGCCAACAAACAGCAGGATCCCGCCGTCGTAGCCCAGACCTTCGCTGTCTGCGGTCCAGTCACCTAACGCGGTGCCCAGCGTTTGAGAAAACATGATGGTAATCCAGTAGAAGCACTCTGAGATATCGTTGTTGACGGAACTTACGGCGATGGTGCCGCAGGTAATGCGCCAGATAAACAGAGAGAGAACCAGCAGCGTGCTCAGCAGCAGCGTGCCGCCCAGATAACCTATACCCAGCGAGCGATCGGCAAAGTCCGCCAGCGTGGTGCCGACCGTGGTGGTGGCCACGACGGTAAACCAGTAGATCCATTTGTTAAAGCTGTGACGTTTAATCTGCACCACAACCGCAATTAAAAAGATGATGGCGAAAATCAGAGTACCGGTGAGATAACCCAGATTCATCGACATGGTGACCGCATCGCCGCCGGTTTCACCCAGCGTCGTCGCTGCGATCTTGGTCAACCAGAAAGCCGCGGTGACGGCAGGAACTTTGCTCAGAGATAAAGAGTGTGTCGTGTTATTTTGCATTGGTTCAGGCTCCGGAAAAGCCCAAAATGGGCTAATACAGTGCGCAGATTATCGGATTAATCTTAAGGAAAGGTTAAGCTGAAGGAATGTATCAGCGAAATTTTTCTGGTGCGGGAATCGAATTATTTTGTGGTAAGAAGCGCATGAATTTTGAGGTGGTGGTTGCCGTGGGCGGGGAGTGGCGGGCGTGGCCGATCGGTGAAAACGACACTGTTCATCCTGTCATTTCGCCATGTTGTCGCTGACGAGTAACGCATTTTTCATTAATATCTTTTATATTGAACAGTCGTCGAACAACAGGTATCTCTATGATCACCATCGAAAAAGCTGACCCGTCAGCACCAGACTCGCTCGATTTGATTGAAAAATTGTCAGCAGAGCTGGCTGCGATCACCGGCGATAGTGGTAAACGCCATTTCACACCAGAATCTCTACTGGGAGAGCGGTCACTATGGGTTGTGGCAAGAAACAAACAGGGCAATGCCGTTGGATGTGGGGCTATCCGCCCACTCGCGAATGATATAGCTGAACTTAAGAGAATGTTTTCAGATCGAAGTTCTGCTGGCATTGGCAATGCGTTACTTACTTTTTTGGAAAGCTCGGCGAAGAGTATGGGTTATCAAGCCCTGTGGCTTGAAACCCGGCGGGTCAACCAGCGGGCGGTTGAGTTTTATAGTAAAAATGGCTACTCAGTCATTGAGAATTACGGGCCTTATATTGGCCGGGACGAGGCGGTATGTTTCGCAAAAACGTTATAAGGCTGAGAGAGCGTCGACTTAACCCGCGTAGCGCGGCTGGCTGCCTTAAATAACACCTCCCGGCGTGACGCATACAGGCTAAGCGATCCGTTACGCTGCAACCTCCATATCACCCCGATCGGGGCTAAAAGCACAGATTACACATTTACAAATTTAAATGTGTAAATATAATGTCGCCACTTTCGTCACTAAAGGATTGTTTGTTATGCCGTCTTTATTCGCTCCCCTGACGCTGGGTGATCTCCAGCTCCGTAACCGTATTGCTCTGCCACCGCTGACGCGTTGCCGTAGTGAACAGCCGGGTAATATTCCCGGTGAGATGATGGTGGAATACTATCGCCAGCGCGCTGGTGCGGGTTTTATGATCACCGAAGGGACACAGATTGAACCTCGTGGTCAGGGATACGCCTGGACGCCAGGTATCCACAGCGAAGCACAGGTCGAAGGCTGGAAAAAAGTGACTGAGGCAGTGCACCAGCAGGGCGGCACCATTTTCTGTCAGCTCTGGCACGTCGGCCGGGTATCGCATAATGAACTGCAGCCAGGCAAGCAGGCTCCGGTTGCACCTTCAGCCGTTGCAGCCAACAACGTCCGGGTCTTTATCGAAACCGGACCCGGAGCCGGCATGTTAACCTCTCCCAGTACCCCTCGCGAACTGACGACTTCAGAAGTCAAAGAGGTGGTGGCGCTGTATCGGCGCGCCGCAGAAAACGCTAAAGAAGCGGGTTTCGATGGCGTCGAGTTGCATTCGGCCAACGGGTATCTGATTAACCAGTTTATCTCCGAACACACTAACTTCCGCACAGATGAATATGGCGGTTCACTGGAAAATCGTCTGCGTTTCCTGCGTGAAGTGACCGAAGCGGTCAGTTCGGTATTTGGCAGCCAGCGGGTCGGCGTCCGTTTTGCACCGCTTTTTTCGAGCACGGATGAAGAGCGCGTCTATCTTGGTCTGGTTGAAAGCGATCCGCACGCCACTTACATTCGCGCCGCGCAGCTGCTGGACCAACTCGGAATTGGCTATCTCTCCATAGCCGAAGCAGACTGGGATAACAGTCCGGAGATGCCGGAAAGCTTCCGCATCGCGCTACGTGAAACCTTCCGCTCACCAATTATGTATTCTGGTCGTTATACCCGGGAAAAAGCGCAGCTGATGCTGGAAAAAGGCTGGGGAGATCTGTTTGGTTTTGGCCGAACCTTTATCGCCAATCCTGATTTGCCGGCGCGTTTTAAATCGGGCCATCCGCTGAACAGTGTCGATCCTGCCTCCCTGTATGGCGGCAGTGAGAAAGGATATACTGACTATCCGGTTTATCCATCCTGATGTTTTGCGAGGCGGCATGTCACCAGAAAATGCCCTGAAATTACTCTCCAACCCGACACGGGTGGCGGTACTTAAATGGCTAAAAAATCCTGACGAAGCGTTTGCGGGTTATTCGCAGCTCTATCCTTTCGATCAGTATGGCGTCTGTGCCAGTCTCATACAGGACAAGGCGGGCTTATCACAGCCCGCCACGTCGTTATGTCTCAAAGCGCTTCAAAGCGCAGGCCTGGTAGAAGCCAGTAAAGTCGGTAAATGGACCTATTATCGCCGCGCCGAGCAACGCATTCATGAAGTCACTGATGCTGTGACACAATCACTGCAGCAGCTTTTATAGTCTGCTTTCACCCATTAGCCGTTCTCTTTACTGGCCGTCGGGTTGGCGAGATCCGTTACAGCCGCAGCGAAACCCGAAGCGGCGCTGCAGATGGCTGAATGCTGAGCGTAGCCGGGTTTTTTCCAGACAGGATAAAGCGCTGGGATATGCCGTTGCGGATGGATAAAAGCTGTTCAGTCTGTGTGATGGGGAAAGTGCAACCGCCTTAGCGGCGGTAAGAAAGGTGCCGGCTGCGATGATGGCGCATCCGGCAAAGCGCGTTAAGGTTATTTATTCTGGTAAAGGTCCCAACGATTGCCGTAGAGATCCTCAAATACCACCACCGTACCGTACTCCTCTTCGCGAGGCTGCTCGCAGAATTCGACGCCTTTGACCTTCATGGCGTTATAGTCGCGCCAGAAATCATCGGTCTGAAGGAACAGGAATACTCTGCCGCCGCACTGATTGCCGATAAAGCTTTCCTGCCGCTCGGTTGAGGCGCGGGCCAGCAGAATATTGCAGTCACTTGCCGGATTCGGCGTCACCACGACCCAGCGCTTGCCCGGCTGTGGTGTATCTTCAATCAGGGTAAACCCGAGCTTGTCAGTGTAATACTCAATCGCGCGATCGTAGTCATCGACAACCACTGCCACATATCCCATGCACCGCTTTTGCGTTCTCATTTTCTGCTCCGTCAGGTGTCCGGCACATATGCCGGGAAGATCCGTTTTAGCATATAAAATAAAAAATGCATAAAGCCGTGCAGTGTTGAATGATTTTTTATAAAGCCTGTAATGAGGATTAAAAAATCAATTGTTGTTCCGGGTAAAACTATAGCGTTAGCATGAAGCTGTTCCGCTATTATTAAACGCTGCCGCAAGAGATAAGCGAAAGCGAACGCTGCTTGCCTTGATCATAGTCCCTCTACCGATAAAAGCCTTCGCCGATGCTCATCAGAAGATGAGTCGCTTGATTCTTAAAAGGTGATAAGCCACTAATGACTAATTTATATTCATAATAAATCGTACTGATACTAACGCTGTTTAAAATTCCTCCGGCCTTATCCGTAACAGGATAAGGCCGTAAGCGGAATAATATATCTTTCAACAGCAAGACAGACAGATTAACGCGTTAAAAGTTAACAGCTTTTTCGGGTTTGCCAAAAATCCTTCTGTAACCGCAGCGTATCTGCTTCGACTTCATCTACCGGGCCAGTCAGTTCAATTTTTTTCTGCCCATGCTGAAAAACATACGACGCCGGAATACTCATGGTCGGGTTTTCATGGTGGTTTCCGGTACATTCAAGCAGACGTGCTTCGCTCATTCCATAGACAACCCGGCCAATATTGGCCCAGTAGATGGTACCGGCGCACATACAGCAAGGCTCTACCGCGGTGTAAAGCGTACAGTTCCAGAGATAGTCAGCCGGAAAATTGCTTGCCGCTATTCGCGCAAGTGTCGATTCAGCATGGTTAACGCTATCGATATTACATTGGGTCAGCAGCACCGTCTCTTTATCAGGGCCAACCAGCACCGCACCGAAAGGATGATTACCTAAAGCGATAGCGCGTTTCCCGACCTCATTCGACATTTTCAGAAATTTAATATCCGTTGTGTTATTCATCTTTTTTTCCTTTTCTGGCGTTCAGTAAGGCATTGAGTAAAACAGCAGTGAATCCGCCCATAAAAATGCCGCTGTCAAAAATTAATCTTAATGATGATGGAAGCGAATTAAATAAAGCAGGAAAGGCCATAGGAATAACACCGACGCTAATCGATACGGCAACAATCAGCATATTATTATCATTTTCAAAGCTGACCTCTTTGAGTTGCTGGATGCCAGCCGCCAGCGTCATACCAAACATCAGAATACCCACACCGCCCAGCACCGGACGAGGAATGGCTGCAACAATGGCACCCAGTTTAGGAAACAGGCCGAGCAGCACCAGTATCACGCCTGCGGCAGCCAGCACTGAACGACTGGTAATGCGTGTGAGCATGATCAGCCCGGCATTTTGAGAAAAGGCATTGTACGGAAAACTGTTAAGACAACCGCCGATCATCGTTGAAAGACCGTCAGCGCGTATCGTATCGGAAAGGCGTTGCGGTGTGGTCGGTCGACCGATCAGCTTATCTATCAGCAGCACGTTGCCGGTGGTTTCTGTCATCACAATTATCATTGCCAGACAGGATATAAACACAGGAACGGGTGAAAACACCGGCAGGCCAAAGGAGAAAGGCATGCTGATACCGATCCAGTCAGCATGACTGACGGCTGAGAAATCGGTTAATCCTGCGGCAAAAGCGAGCAGGGTTCCAGCCAGCATGCCCGCCAGGATAGCGAAATTCCTGATAATGCCGCGCGTTTTGCAATAGAAGAACAGCGTAATCACCAGGGTCGCCAGACCGAGTAACAGGTGAGAGGGGCTGGCAAAATCAGCTGCATCGGGGTTTCCTCCGCCAATCCAGATTGCCGCTGCTGGCATCAAAGAAATGCCAATGATGGTAATAACGCAGCCAATCACAATGGGCGGGAAAAAGCGCACCAGGCGGCTAAATAGCGGGGCAATAAGCACGGTAAACAATCCACAGGCGATTGCCGAACCAAAAACCGTGGTAATGCCATACTGCTGACCAATCATCGCCATCGGTGCCAGCACGATAAACGAGCATCCCTGGATTAACGGCAGTCTGCCACCAAAGCGACCTAACCCAACAGACTGAAGCAGGGTAGCAAGTCCGGATGTCAGCAGGCAGGCGTTAACCAGCGTAACCGTCTGAGATCCATTTAAACCCATTACCGAAGCCAGAATTAAAGGCACCGTTACCGTGCCCGCGTACATAACGAGCACATGCTGAAAGCCCAGCGACGCTATTCGGCCGGGCGTCAGCGAGCGTTGAGGCGACTTTTCTGCAATCAAGGTTTCCATAAGCATCCCCATCATTTTTAAAAAAAGAGAACTCACTCTATATGTAAAAAAATGATAAAAGTAAGTGAGCTGTTTTCATAAAAATTGAAAGCTGAGAGGTAATTTGAAATATTCATTGGAACAACTTATGACGTTTGAGCAGGTTGCCAAATCGGGTTCCTTCTCTGCTGCTGCGCGTAATTTGAAGAAATCCCAGTCCTCGGTGAACATGGCGATGAGCAATCTGGAGATTGAACTTAATATTGCACTATTTGAACGCACGCCAAGGCAGGTCAGGCTTACGCCTGAAGGGGAAGTTCTGCGGGAATATGTCAAAACGATACTGGAAAGATGTCATGCTTTTGATCAACGCGTAACCGCTTTCAACCAGCAGATTGAGAGCCACGTCAGCCTGGCAATAGAACTTCCCTACATCACCATTGCGCCGGTGCTATATGAATTCTCTATGACCTTTCCGGAGGTTGATATCCATATTAAGGAACCGTTTCGCGGCGACGTAGAAGCTATGGTGAAAAGTGGTGAGGTTGATCTGGGTATTACCCTTTCGCATTCTGTTGAGAGCGAGACCATTCAGTTCGCTCAACTGGGTAAGGTGGTGATGGTACACGTCGTCAGTGTTGATCATCCGCTTGCGCAACAGATCCCGGTTTCATTTGCCGATTTGCACAACTGGCGACACATTACGTTTGGCTCACAGGAAAAAAAGATCGCCACAACCGAATATCTCGGCAGCCCCATGCTGTGGCGAGTGGAAAGCTACAGTGCAATGCTTGATGCGGCACTGGCGGGTCTGGGATGGGCGTCGCTACCGCGAGAATTGGTTAAACGTGAATTGCAAACCGGCAAGCTGGTCGAATTACGACAGCAGGAATATCCGCACACCGACTGGATTGTTGCGGTGGATCTGCTGTGGTCCAGACAGGCTAAAGCCGGAAAAGCACAAATCTGGCTTCGCGATCGGTTAGTGAAGCATAAGATTTTTGAGCAGGATAATGCGGGCAACAGAACAACGCTGTAATTTCATTGTCCTGCCCGCCAGTCATCGATCGCGAACGGATTAAGCCATGTGCGCGGGTGGCGCGGACGGACCCCTTACCCTCAACCGCAATCCACGACCTGAGGCCGGCGATCGACCCGCAGGAAACTACGGGTGATCTTTGGGCGAAGTGGTGGCCTTGCCTTGTGAATCATCGAAGGCTTTGCGCGAAGCTTCAATATCCTGCCAGCTATCCTTGATCCAGTCAGTGAATCCCGCCAGCGGCTTTAGCATCGAGCAACCCCGTTCAGTGAGTTGATATTCCACCCGCGGTGGAAGTTCCGGATAAAAATATCGGGCAACAAGGCCATCTCTTTCGAGATTACGCAGAGTCAGGGTCAGCATCCGCTGTGAAATATCAGGAATGCCACGGCGAATGGCCCCAAAACGCAAAGGCGCGTCTGGCGAAAGTGCCAATAGCGAAATAACAAGAATCGTCCATTTATCTCCCAGCCTTGCCAGCACACTGCCCGGCGCACATGGCGTCAGTTTCGGTCCATCCGGTGTTTCGATGACCGGTCTGCCATAAATCTCACGCGCCATACATCTCCTCCATCGCACATCGCTAATAGTTATCTTTTTGTTACTAAGGACCAAAAATGTGCCGTCTTGTGAACAGAATATCACTGGTTACATACTGTGACTTACATTAGTTACTATGGAGAACCACAATGGTGCAAACAGCAGAATTTCTCGTTTTCGGCGCCACCGGGCAGCAAGGTGGCGCAGTGGCCCGCGCGTTACGAGCCGCTGGACGGCAGGTCCGTGCTTTGGTGCGGGACTCACAAAGCGAGAAGGCAAGGGCGCTGGTGGCGGGGGGTATTACTCTGGCCGTTGGCAATGTGTTTGACCGCGCATCAATTGATCAGGCAATGGCAGGGATCCGGGGGGTATTTAGTGTACAGCCCAGTTCACCCGGGGGGGAAGTCAGCGATGAGCAGGAGGTGCTGCAGGGAAAAGTCATCGCCGACAGCGCCCTGGCGGCGGGGGTCAGCCATCTCGTCTATTCTTCGGCCGGGGCGGCAGGAAAAGGCCCTACCGGCATGGGCCACTTTGACAGTAAATCACAAATAGAAGATTACCTGCGCAGTTTGCCGCTCGCCACAACCATCACGCGTCCGGCAAGCTTTATGGAAATGATGTTGCTACCTGGCCTGGGACTCAACAGCGGCAATTTTTTCTACTTTATGCAGCGCAATCAGGCTCTGCAGATGATTACGCTGCATGACCTGGGGCGCATTAATTCTCACATCCTGTGTCATCCTGAACGTTACGTGGGGCAGACCCTGGAGCTGGCAAGCCAGGCGTTGACGGGCGAAGAGCTGGAGCGTGCTTTCTCTGATGCCGCAGGTCATGCGGTTCATTATCATCGCTTTCCGGAGGCGTTATTAGAGCAGAATAGCTTTCTTCATCGCCTCACTGAGCTGGTGGATAACGGCATTGTCACGGGTTCGGCGGACATACCGGCGCTGGAACAGGAATTTGGCAGGATGATGACGCTGGAGCAATGGCTGGCCGGGCCTGCTAAGCAGAGCTTTGAAGCGGCACTCAATGCTCCACAGGCTAATCTGCTATTGCGATAGGCCGACAGCCGGAGCTGGCCGCCTCCGGCTGTTTTTGATCGCAGCTCCGCTTGAGGCACCACGCGGATTGACCATGATTTTAATCACGGCTGGCGAAAGGTATAGCCTTAATAACACCAAAAGATACCTCACCCCATGACGTCAGGCGCTGTGCAGCGTTTGAGGTTAAGGGCCGTCAGGGAAGGTGAGGCGTGTTATGCGGTCTGTGGTCGGCGAAACAGCGAGTCTGAATAGTCAGACTGTCATTATTTAATGGCACTCTGTCAGCTTAAAATCACGGCAAAGCGTAAATTCATAATAAGCGTTAGCTGAGGCGTTTTCATAACCAATGTTGCCGCAAGCGATAAGATACTTTCCGAATCGGCACATTTCAGAGTTAACTTCGTCAGGACGGTATTTATTATTAAGGCTGATTTATGGCTGCCTTTATCACCCTTTTATAACGCACTTAATATTCCGCTGGCGCAATAACTCAATTGAGATCAGTTATTTTAGCGGATGGTTGAAATGCCGGCGCGTAACGCTGCGCACGACCCGAATAAAACCTCAGAAAGCAACGGCACTGATATTTATCCGCTCACCGGCAGTGAGCCAGATTCACGCACAGCCTGTCGTTTTATTTCTGCAGGCGACGATTCTAATCAACCTCAGAGACGCTGGCATCATAGGCTTGTTGCGCTTGTTCAATATCGTCCAGATGATTAATCGCCCAGTCATACATGGCGCTGAACGGTTTTTGCAGAGAGCGGCCCAGATCGGTAATGGCGTATTCCACTGCAACTGGAGAAGTGGCTAAAACAGTACGGTTAATCAAGCCGTTACGTTCCATTTTGCGTAAGGCCTGGGTGAGCGCTTTATGTGTAATGCCTTCCATGCTGCGCTTCATTTCGTTGAAGCGCATTGTATTTTCATTCAATAAAGTGAGAATCATGACACTCCATTTGTTTGCAACCTGATCGAAAAAAACACGCGCGGCGCAGTCCGCAAAAAAAACGGGATCAACGATATCTGTCATTCAGGTATCCTTCAGTATATTTACTAGCTTCAAAGTGCGTAATTGACCTTAGTTGAATGTTATATACCATGCTACTGACGTTGGTATAAATATCTTACTCCCGACCGCATCCTCTGCTAAATAAAACGGCAGGACAAACGTTTAGCGAGTACTAAGGATCTATGATGAAACCACAAAAGTTCGCCCTGTCGAGGCGTAACCTGCTGGCCTTCGCCAGCGCCACCGTTCTCTCGACAGCCGTTAAAGCGAGTCCGACACTTTCTGCGCCGCAGAGGTCGTCAACGGCCCGGCTGTTTTATACCGAAAAAGGGCAAGGCAAAAACATAATGGTATTACACGGCTGGACGTGTGATTCACATGACTGGAGCTGGCAATTACCCGAGCTTGAAAGCAAATACCGCACGGTGGCGGTTGATTTGCGCGGGCATGGCCGATCGGAGGTGATGCCATCAGGACATTACACCCCTGCTGACTATGTTGCCGATATTGAATCACTGATTTTGACCGACTTTCCCGGTCAAAAATTTATTCTGATTGGCCATTCGATGGGAGGGCAGATTGCAGCCCGTCTTGCGGCGAAAAGGCCCGATCTGGTGAATGCGGTAGTCTCGATAGACGGCTCGATGGGATTCGCGGATAAGCAGGCGGCGCTTTTTCAGAAAGCCACTGATGACCTGCTAAACGGCGATCCTTATGTGACCGGTCCGGCGCTGTTTGAACTGTTTTACGATAAAAATACCCAGTCCGCATTTAAACGCTGGCATGCAAGACGCCTTCAGGGTGTGCCGCTGCAGGTGGTACGGGAATCATTCGGTCCACTGTTTCTCGGGCCGGGACAAGTGGGTGTTGGCAAAGCGAGCGAGGACTTTTGCCGTCGCTTAACGGTTCCTGTATATCACCTTTGTCGCGATGCCACTCAGGCTGAAAATATGCGCAGATGGTTTGCCAATCCAAAGTCAAAAACAGACTACTGGACCGATACCGGTCACTGGATTATGCAGGATCGCAGTGAGGACGTGAACCAAGCGGTCACCGCCTGGATTGATGCGCTTTAATCTCAGACCAGGCGGCAGAATGCGGAGTTTAAACAGGTAACAATTATTGTCGTTAAAAGATTATGTTCAGGCATCCTTTTTAAATATGAAACCGCTCAGTTAATGCCATAAAAATGCGCTAACCGGTGTTTCCGGTTAGCGCATTGACCACATCTGCCGCGAATGATGTGGTAAAGGATTGACGTAGCTGCTTTTGATGATGCGCAGCTATCACTTTTTCTTATAGACATCCGCTGTTGCATGCATTTTATTATTGGTGTTACCCGAGGTCAGAACATAAATATCGCCGCCTTTTTTATCCGCCATACTGGACAGTTCGGCTTTGGCATCGGATGCACTGACTTCGCCTGATGTTGACACACTACCGACTTTTTCATACTGGGTTTGCACTTTTTCAAAATCATTTTTCGGCATCATTTCTGCCGCCAATGCGTTTAATGAAAAGGCACAAGCCGCTATCACGTAAATGATTTTCTTCATCTGATCTTCTCCAGCTTTATTTAGTGTGGAATAAGTATTAAATGCCATAATAATTATATGTGCTGCGCGCACTTCTTTCCCAACGAATGTTGTTTTATTTTTACTTTTTGTGATGAGCGTGTTGTTCATTAAACAGGATTGATCTGACTGTCACCCATGTCATTAGTGCCTGCCATAACATTAGCGTGGTAATTAATTTTCTTTTTTCGAATGGTGTATATTTTTCGATGCTAAAAAGCCGTGCTTTTTATATCGTAAACCCTTTTTTCTTCCGGTGATGAGGTCATATGTTAAAAAATAACAGCCGTGACTTTACCTGTCACTGGTCTTATTTTACGGTAGGATAATTAATCATCGTCTTTACTGATAACTGAATTATAATTAATGGTGCAAAAACTCTCCGCTGTATAAATAACCATGCTCATGGGGGCAATTATGATTATCCTGCTAAGGTTTTGCGTCATTGCTTTGTTTCTGACACTGACCGGATGTTCTTCTAAGGTGGCAGAAACCAATCAGTATTCAGGCTTTCTAAGTGATTACTCTGATTTACGCTCCGTAGAAACGACATCGGGTCACCAGGTACTGCGCTGGGTATCACCCGATTTTCGGCTAAGCAATTATAAGGATATTTATGTTTCACCGGTGGTCTATTTCCCGTCTCCGGCACCGGACAGCCGCGTGAGCGCTGCTACGCTGGAACAAATCCGGCTATACACCGAACAACGGCTTAAAAGCGCGGTCGGTACCCACAAGAATTTAAGCAATCAGCCACATGCAGGCGGTTTAATGCTCAGAACAGCGATTACTGCCGTTTCTGCTGAAAATAAAGACATACAGTTTTACGAAGTGCTGCCGGTTACCGCAATTGTGGCAGGAACCATGACCGTAACCGGAAAACGTTCACAAAACACCTTCCTGTTTATTGAGGCGGCGTTAATTGACGTCTCAACCAATAAGCCGGTGATCAAAGTGGTGAGAAAAGCCTATGGCGGTAAAGTCTCTAATAGCGAATCTCAGATAACCAGAGATGACATCAAAAGTGCCATCGACACCATGGTTGCCGACGTGGTCGACTTTCCCGGGAAATAGACAAAGGCATACGCTTTCTTATTGTAATCAAGCTGATGCGGATTTTAATTACAGCGGATGTATACAAAGATATTTACTCGCTGAAGCAGAATTTTAAAAAACGACGGGAGCCGCGTAGCAGAGCCTGAATAATTTTTAACATTATTGGGGCTGGTGTCTGTTACGTCGCGCTTACTACCTGACCTTTTTTGGTCTGTCTGGTGCCAACAGTGACATTAACCGGCACGGCACCTGAATCCCTGTGTTATTTCTGCGAAGGAAATTCATGATGCTGGATCTGATAAAAGCTATTGGGCTGGGGCTGATTGTCATTCTGCCGCTGGCTAATCCATTAACTACCGTCGTGTTGTTTTTAGGATTAAGCGGCCAGATGAACAGTGCCACCCGCAACCAGATAGCGAATAAAACCTCTCTCTATGTTTTTATTATCCTGATGGTGGCCTGGTATGCCGGTCAACTGGTGATGGATACCTTTGGTATTTCTATTCCCGGCCTGCGAATTGCGGGTGGGCTGATTGTGGCTTTTATCGGTTTTCGGATGTTGTTTCCGCAACCGGAGGAAGACCAGAGTAGGGAGGTATTAATCAAAGCGGTGAAAGAGACTGAAGCTTCTAAAACCAGCATTGCTTTTGTGCCGCTCGCCATGCCCAGCACTGCCGGGCCGGGTACCATTGCGATGCTGATCAGTTCGGCTTCTACATTACGGCACGCCAATGAATTTCCAGCCTGGGTGATCCTGGTGGCACCACCGTTAATCTTTCTGCTGGTGGCAATCATTGCCTGGATCTGTCTGCGCAGTACCGACAAAATCATGCGGCTGATCGGCAAAAGCGGTATTGATGCCATTTCCCGTCTGATGGGATTTTTGCTGGTCTGTATGGGTGTGCAGTTTATTATTAATGGCGTACTTGAGATTGTTGCCAGCATTCGCTAATCCGGCGTTATGCTGTCTGAATCATGGCTATTCAGCCATCAGCACAGGAGTTAATAATCTTCCGACTCTGTTAACCCGCCATCGTTTTGCCGGTGGCTATTCAGGCTCGCTTAATGATCGAGATAGAGGTAATGGAGCCAGCTGGTCATACGCAGCAGCACCTTACGCATCACCGAAACATGGGCGAAGTGGTCTGAATAGACCGCAACTTGCGCAAAAATGCCGTCTGGTAAGGCGTCCACATCAGCGTTCGGTTCCAGTTCAATGGTGGCCAGCACTCCATCGCTACCGGATACCACAGTCAGAGACTGCAGCGTTCCCTGTGCCTGGTAAGCGCCACCCGGCACTACCGGCAGGATCTGGGTCAGCTTGCCGGAAAACACCTGGCCCGGCAGGGCATTAAATACTACTTCTGCTTCGTCACCCATCTCCAGACGCAACAGCGAATTCTGTCTGAACTGGGCAACGATCTGCCGTTTCTGTTCGGGTATAAAAATCATCACCGGGCGCAGAGGCAGGGCGGCGGCATACGAGCCTGGCCGGATCAGGACCTGGGTGACATAGCCATTACCGGGGGCCCGTACGATGGTTTGATCAAGATTATATCGGGCTTCTGCCAGCTGCGCCCGCAGGCTGACAATCTGCGATTGCTCGCCGTTCACCACGCTATCTAAACTGCTTTTTATCTGGGCCTGTTCCGCAACCGAACCTTTTACCAGCGCATCCTGCGCATAATAGTCCTGTCGGGCGTTATCAATATCTCTTTCGGAAAACGGATTAACTTTGGCCTTACTGCCCTCCAGATAGCGCTGGTAATCTTTATACAATCGATCCCGTTCGGCGGAGACATGCGAGGTATTAGCAATCGCTTCGTCCAGCTGACCTTTTAACGCCTGGACATTGTGAATAGCGGTCATTAAATCAGCCTGCAGCCTGTCTACCCGCGCCTGATAACGGGTGTTGTCTAAGCGAAACAGCACCTCACCTTTTTTGATACGTTGGTTCTGCTTATCGGTCACTTCGCTGACCACGCCGGTGACCTGAGGCGTAATCGGAATCGCGATCACCGCTTTCTGCGCCAGCGAAGTATAGGGATGGTTGTAATTCATTAACATAATCAGCGCGCCGATCAAAAAAACGCCGCCCAGTGCTGCGGTTGGCACCGTCCATTTATTTATCGGTATCCTGAAGATTTTAAAAATAGCCCAGGCAAACGCGACATAGGTGAGAATGATCAGTAGATCCATCGCGTTGTTACTCCGGCTTGCGTAGGTTGCGATTATTGAGTTGTTTTTCAAGCTCCGTTACGCGTTGCTCCAGGGTGGCATTGGTGTTCATTCCCCAGCCCCGTTCCGGGCGATAGAGCGTCGCCCAGATCCATAAAAATGGCCATATGACATGTAAAGTAAATAAGCTGACCCAGCCCGCCACGTGAATAGCATCAGCGTGTGGATGATTGCGGGACTTCGCGATGAGATAAGGAATGTCATGCAGGACAATAATGCCATAGAAAATAATGATAAACACCGCAAACAGCACACCCAATGCAAAGTAGTTAAGAAACATAAATGCCTCGAATTAAATTTGCAGCATGATTTCAAGCATAGGCTTAATGGTGCTGCCCGGCAATAAGGACGATTTGATAAAAAATAAATAATCTTTATGAGTATGATTTGGTGGTACTGTTTTTCATGTCGGCGGGGCAGGCATGCCCTCTGTTGAGTGTGATGATTAAATTACAACCGAATGATTAATATCGTATTGTTGAATTTTTTTAACGGCGAATTTGACAGGGGTAATAAATCTTTGCGCTAATAACTGTATTTTTAGTGCCTTTTTGCTCTTTTGCGGATGACCTGACTTTTTAAATATCCAGCCAGATGTGATCTCAGTCGACAAAAATCCAGGAGGTCTCTGTTGCTGTTCATCAGGATAGCTATACTTATTTTTTCGCTAATTTAGGTGACGGAATTTCCATGCGCAATTAGTCCTGAGTAGAATTTAATTGCCTTCGCGCCGCCGTTAGAACTGTTAAGTATAATAATATAGTGATCAGCGGCAGCATAAAGCGAATTTGTTATAACCGGGCGCGCTATAAAATTATCAGATAATGGTTAGAGAATAATTTGAATAGCTGGGTAACAATCGGATTTTATAGCTGACGCTTTTCCAGTTCGCTGCCCGATGAAGGCAGTCACTGTCAGCGGTATCGCTATTTTCATGTGGAGTCGCCATTAGATGAAAAATTCTGATACCAGCGCTGTGACCTTACCGCCTTCACGCGGGTGGGTTATATGGATTATTCCGCTGCTGACGTTACTGGCTGCTGCCGCAATGGTGGTTTATCACTTCAGCCATCAGGGAGCGCAGATCGTGCTGATTACCGATACTGCTGAAGGGATTAAAGCTGGCAATACCCCGATTAAAAACCGCAGTATTATTATCGGCGAGGTAGAGACGACCGCGCTGGCGGAGGATCTTCGTCATGTGGAGATTAAGCTACGTCTGCATCCGGGGATGGAGAAGTTGTTACACCGCAACAGCATGTTCTGGCTGGTCAAACCGCAAATAGGGCACGAAGGCATTACCGGTCTCAGCACGCTAATGAGCGGCGCTTATATCGCGTTACAGCCTGGCGATGCAGGTAGTCCCTTAACGCGCTACTCGCTACTGGATGCTCCGCCGCTGGCATCCGTCAATGCGCAGGGCATCCGTGTAATTCTGAACAGCCAGAAAAAAGGGCAGCTTCAGACCGGCGATCCGGTGATGTTTAGTGGTTTCCGGGTCGGGTCAGTTGAAAGCAGCCGCTTTGACACTCAGCGACGCGGCATGACCTATCGGCTGTTTATCGCATCGCCTTATGATCGTCTGGTGACTAACAATACCCGCTTCTGGCAGACGCGCGGGATTAACGTTGGCCGCTCGGCGTCAGGTCTGCGGGTTGAGTCAGATTCAGTGGTTTCGCTGTTAAGTGGGGGTGTCAGCTTTGCGGTTCCATCAGGGTGGGAGCCGGGGCGGGTGGCGCGTAATAACGCCGAATACCCGCTTTTTGACGACAGGCAGAGCACTGAACGGTCCTACTACACCCGGCGTGTGCCTTTCCTGCTGTTATTCACCGATTCGGTGCGTGGCCTGAAGCCGGGTGCGCCGGTTGAATTTCGCGGCATCCGTCTCGGAACCGTTATCCAGGTGCCTTTTGTTTTACCGGGCAGATCGCAGAATATGGCGACGGACTATCGCGTGCCGGTATTGATCAATCTGGAGCCGGACCGCTTTGTCAGGGAGATGCCGGATTTTAACCTGGTCGAACGGCTGAAGAGTGGCATCGCCCGTGGAATGCGTGCCACGCTGAGAACCAGCAGTCTGCTGTCTGGCGCACTCTATATTGATTTGGATTTTTTAACCGATGTGGCGGCGTACACCGGGCCGCAGTTTATCGCTGGCTATGAAATCATCCCGACCGCGCCCGGCGGGCTGAACCAGCTACAACAGAAACTGGTGTCAGTGCTGGATAAGGTCAATCATTTGCCGCTTACTCCACTGGTATTGCAGACCAGCGCGACGCTGAAACAAAGCCAGCGCACGATGGTTGAATTACAACAAACAGTGAAAGATTTGAATCAGCTGACCGCCAGTCCGGCCATGCAAACCCTGCCGGTTGAACTGCAACACGCATTACGTGAGCTGAACAGCAGCCTGAAGGGGGTGCAGCCGGGTTCGCTTGCCTACGATCGGCTGGTGGGAAATATGCAGCGTCTTGATCAGGTGCTGCGCGATCTGCAATCCTTGCTGAAGTTACTGAACCGTAAAAGTAATGCTCTGGTAGCAGATGCCGCCACGCAAGCTGACCGCTAAAGCGCAGCTCAATCACTATAGTCGCCTGCATTCCACCTAATCTATCGGATCAGAGCCGATCAGCGTGTGGCTGGCAATGATGCTACTGAGTGAAGTTGATGCATCACTAATAACCGCGTTTTTGAGGCGAGAAGGGAAGGGAGCTGGATACCCGGCAATGTTTCCAGAGGGCAGCCAGCAGGCTGCCTGCTGCACTTTACCAGTTCTGCCGGGCAGGCGAGATAATCAGGTCATTAACCGTCACGTTTTTCGGCTGATTAAGCGCATACACCACGGCGCTGGCCACATCCTGCGGGCTGATGGCAATGTTGTTCAGCGCCTGCGCCACTTTACGACCTTCCGGATCGCTGACTTTATCGGCCCAGCCGGTGTTGATGACGCCGGGACTGATTGTGTTAACGCGAATACCCTTGTTCACGCCCGGATCTTTGCGCATCGATTCCGTCATCGCATGGACAAAAAATTTGGTGGCGCTGTAGACGCCGGCACCGGCATCCACCTGATGGCCCGCCACGGACGCCATGTTCAGTATCTGGCCATCTTCCCGCTCCAGCATTGCCGGCAGCACTGCCGCAATGGCGTTCAGATATCCCTTGATATTGACGTCGACCATTTTGTTCCAGTCTTCCCACACCACGTCGCTCCAGCCGGAGAAAAGCATCAGGCCGGCGTTGTTGATCAGGATATCAACCTGACCAAAGGTCTCAGTGGCGTAGTTAACCAGCGCCTGTGTCTCCTCCAGACGTGTTACGTCGGTCACCCGGCCAGCAGCCTGGCCGCCGTCTGATTTGATGCTTGCCACTAACCGGTCAAGGCCATCCTGGTCCAGCGCGGCCGCAACGATGTTTACGCCGTGACGTGCCAGTTCCCGCGCGGCTGCAGCGCCAATACCCGATGATGCGCCGGTAATAACCGCCGTTTTATTCTGCAGATGATTCATTTCTGGTCCTTCTTTATCCGGAAAAGGCGGGGGGATCCCCGCCGCTCGCTATCAGTAATTGCCTTGCGGCCAGTCGGTATAACCTTTAGCGCCACCGCCGTAATACGCTTCTTTCGGCGCAATGGTCAGTTCCGCACCGTAACGCAGGCGCTTCACCAGATCCGGGTTGGAAATGAACAGGCGGCCAAAGGCGACGGCATCGATAATCCCTGCGTTACGGCGGCTGATAGCCATCTCCAAATCGTAGTTGTTGTTACCGATAAACGGACCTGTGAACTGCGCGCTCAGCGCATCCATATCCACATCGGCAGGCACGTCGCGCGAGGTGGCCGTTGCACCTTCGACAAAGTGCAGCCAGGCCAGGTTAAAGCGGTTCAACTGCTGGATGAGATAGCCATACATCGCCATCACGTTGCTGTCCGGCGGGGTATTTCCGGCGTCAGGCGTAACCGGCGACAGGCGGATACCGACCCGGTCATTACCCCAGATGTTAACGATGGCTTCGGTGACTTCCAGCGTCAGGCGGGCCCGGTTTTCGATGGAGCCACCGTAGCTGTCGGTACGGTGATTGGTGGAGTCCCGCAGGAACTGGTCAAGCAGGTAGCTATTGGCTGAATGCACCTCAACGCCGTCAAAACCTGCCCGCAGGGCGTTTTCTGCTGCGTGTTTGTACTGTTCGATAATGCCGGGAATTTCTGCTGTTTCGAGCGCGCGCGGTGTAGAAACCGGCACAAAACCATTCACGGTATAGGTCTGGCCGTCAGCTTTAATGGCGGATGGCGCAACCGGGCGTGCACCGTCAGGCTGCAGCTCCACGCTTGAAAAACGGCCAACGTGCCACAGCTGGCAGACGATTTTTCCACCCTGAGCGTGGACCGCATCCGTCACTTTTTTCCAGCCAGCGACCTGCTCTTCATTCCAGATCCCCGGCGTGGCGGCATAACCGCGGCCCTGAGCCGAGATGTTGGTGGCTTCTGAAATAATCAGGCCCGCACCGGCACGCTGCGCATAGTAGGTCGCATGCAGTTCATCAGGCACGCCATCCTCACCGTAACGGCTGCGGGTAACGGGTGCCATTACAATGCGGTTAGCCAGCTCAAGGCTGCCCATCGCGACGGGAGAAAATAAATCGGTACGGGTACTGTTGTCAGTCATATAAACCTCTTAATAGTTGACCGGTCGTCTAGTAAATGGATAAAAAAACACGGCTACCCGAGCAGCCGTGTTGTTGCCTTCATTGCTTTGCCGAAGGCGTTGTCCGGATCGTGAATTTTTGCCATCAGGGAAGCGCCCAGCCAGAGCTGATAAAGTTCTTCAGCCAGCTCACCGGCATCGCTCACCGCAGACAGCGAACCGTCTTCCTGTCCCAGCCGGATACAGCCAGCAATTTTGTGCACAATTTCCTGAGTGCCCGTCGCCAGTACCTGACGCATGCTGTCGTACTGATCGCAGACTTCTGCACCGAGCTTGACCACCAGGCATTTGCTTTCTGGCAGGTCCGCGCCCTGGGTGGTCTTCCAGAAGGCGAAATAGCGCAGCAGCCGCTCTCTGGCCGTTCCGGCACCGCTCAGCTGGTGGTCTACTTCCTGCAGATAGTGGCTGAAGTAGTGCTCCAGCAGCGCTTCTGCAAACTCTTCCTTGGATTTGAAGTAGTAGTAAAACGAGCCCTTGGGAATACCGGCAGCCTGGACTATCTCGGAAAGCCCGACGGCGCTGTAACCCTTATGCGTAATAATCGCCCGTGCCACATCAATGATGTGCTGGCGCATATCTGTCGCGTGTTTTTTCATAATGCGGATACTCTATTTAAAAACTGACCGGTCGTCTAGTACTGACTATTACATATTGTGCGATCGGGTGCTGAGCGGCTGCAGCAGCCTGACGGCATGCTGGCCGATCAGTTTCAGGCTTTCAGGCGTGGCGCCGTCCTTCGCTTCAATCGACATGCCTTCCAGCAGGGTGTTCAGCACGGTAGCCAGCGCAGCGGTATTGGTTTCCGCGGGCAGCTGCTGTTCCTGCACCGCCCGGCTCAGCCGTTTTTCAAACAGATCTTTTCCCTCCTGCCTGAGAAGACTGACCGCCCTGACCACATCGGCTGATTCGGCAGAGACATTGATCGCCGCCAGAACCACCATGCAGCCACAGGGTGCAGAAGGGGAGAGCAGGATATCGGCAGCTTCACTGAAGAATCTGTCAATGGCCTCAGCGATCTCCTGGGCCTCTTCAAGCCGCGCCCAGCTTGCCTGCCAGTAAACCCGCTCGTAGTAATTTACCGCTTCCAGAAACAGGCTGGCCTTGTTGCCAAAGGCGGAATAGAGGCTGGGCGGGTTGATCTCCATTGCGGCACAAAGCTCGGCAACCGATGCCGGCTCAAAGCCTTTGCGCCAGAAAAGATCCAGCGCCTTCAGCAACGCCTTATCACGGTCAAAGCTGCGCGGCCGGCCTTTGGGCTTTTCCACGGCGTCAGGCCGATCGGGAGTTTTCATAGCGTGGCTTCCGGTTATTTGCTTGACACTTTACATAGCGATCACTATACAATGGTTACATTATTTAGTGATCACTACAAAATAGGATCGGCAGGGTGAGGGATATGACCTGCCTTGTTCCGGCATCAAATCAGGCGGTTATCTGAACAGATAGCCGCGTAATCAAAATGGAGTAAAAAGAGATGACTGACACCACCTACGTGCAGGACTACAACGCTATTCTGGATGTGCTGAATCAGTACAACGAGGGCGGGAAGCTGGCGAACAGTGCGCTGATGAAACCGGCTTTTAGTGATCAAGCCACAATATTTGGCGTTGATGACAACGGTAATCTTAGCGGTGGTCCCATTCAGGGACTGTTTGACACCATCGACACCGCCTTCCGTCCTTCTCCCGACGCGCAGGCCGCGGTTGTTCGCGTCGACATTGTAGGTACGGCCGCCAGCGCCCGCATCGATACCGACGACATATCGGGTTTTCGCTTTACTGATTTTTTCAATCTACTGAAAATAAACGGGCGCTGGAGCGTGGTCAGCAAGATTTATCATACTCACGCCGCCCCTTGCTGAAGCGGGCAGCAAGCGCAGTGGTGTGAATCAGCTAGCCGCAGCGCGCCAGGCTCAGCCATCGGCGCGATCGCTGGCGGCTGGAATTGTCCGCAGCCGTGACGGACTGCGGACAACGCCTTAAATACCGTTAATCCACCCGCTTTGATTCAGACCTTTTCGGCTGGCAGCTGGACCACCACCTGATGCACTTTTTGCTGGCTCTCCAGCACTATTTCATCGCCGTCACACTGCTCACCATCCAGCCACAGCTGCCATTCGCCGTCACCGCGTGACACGGTGATGTTATAGATGCCATCTCCTTCACGGTAGACCACCTTTACCTCGCGCCAGCCAGCGGGAAGCCGGGGGCGGACAGAGAGGCGCGCGCCGCGTCGGGTGATCCCAAGCAGGCTTTCGGTAATCAGCTGGTAAGCCCAGCCGGAAGAGCCGGTGTACCAGGTCCAGCCGCCGCGCCCGCTGTGACCTTCTGCCGCATAGACGTCCGCGGCCATCACGTAGGGTTCAACTTTGTAGATCGCCGAACGCTGCTGATCGCTGCTGTGATTAACCGGATTAATCATCGAGAACAGCGACCAGGCACGTTCGGTTTCGCCGCGTGCCGCAAAGGCCATGATCGCCCACAGCGCACCGTGCGTGTACTGCCCGCCATTTTCGCGCACCCCAGGCAAGTAGCCGCGAATGTAGCCCGGATTAGGGCCTGCGCCATCGAAAGGCGGCGTCAGCAGTTTAATCAGCCCGTTCTGCTGATCGACCAGATGCCGGAACAGCGCATCCATCGCGGACTGGCTTTTGGCAGCGTCACCCGCCCCGGACAATACCGACCAGCTCTGGGCAATCGCGTCGATGCGGCATTCCGGATCAACGTGAGAGCCAAGCGTCTGACCGCTGTCAAAGAATCCGCGCAGATACCATTCACCATCCCAGGCCGCACCGTTGAGCGCGGTTTTAAGATCCTGCGCATGGCGCTGACACAGCCCGGCAGTCTGATTGTCACCGACCCGAACCGCCAGCGCGGCGAAACGGGACAGCACCGTATAAAGGAAAAAGCCGAGCCAGACGCTTTCCCCTTTGCCGGCAATTCCGACCGTGCTCATGCCGTCATTCCAGTCGCCCGATCCCATCAGCGGTAAACCGTGCTGACCAAAGCGCAGGGCGTGTTTCACCGCACGAACCGCATGCTGCCACAGCGTTTCACTGACCTTGCTGATGCCGGGCAGCTCATACACCGATTCTTCATCCGCCGCCAGTAAGCGGCCTTCGAGATAACTGACAGGCTTTGACAGCAGCGCTATATCCTCAGTCGCCTGCACGTAGTGGCACAGCGCATAGGGGAGCCAGAGATAGTCGTCGGAGCAGCGTGTTCTGACGCCGCGGCCGCCAGGTGGATGCCACCAGTGCTGAACGTCGCCCTCAATAAACTGCCGCGAGGCGCACAGCAACAGCTGATCGCGCAGACGCTGCGGTGCCGCATGGGTCAGCGCCAGCGTATCCTGTAGCTGATCGCGGAAACCGTAAGCTCCGCCGGACTGGTAATAACCGCTGCGCGCCAGTAAGCGACTGGCCAGCGTCTGATACAGCAGCCAGCCGTTGGCCAGCAGATCCACCGCCGGATCAGGCGTTTGAATCTGTACTTTAGTCAGCACGCTTTGCCAGTAGCGTTTTACCTTTGCCAGCTCATTGCTGGCCTGTTCGGCTGACAACAGCTGTTGCATCAGCGTGATTGCTGCCGCTTCATCCTCACCCACGCCAAGGGCAAAAACAAAGCTGCGGCTGTCACCGTCTATCAGCGTAGTCAGCGTCTGCAGCGCGGCACAGGGATCCAGCCCGGCGCCGGTATTGCCCGACAGGCCGCGAAAATTCATCATGGCTGGCTGCCGCGTGGTGCCGTTACGGCCCAGGCACTCCAGCCTGTTGCCGCTATGGGCAATCTGCGTGCCGGTAACGGCGAAAAAGGCGGTGCGCGCTGAACCCGCGCTGTTATAGAAGTTTTTAGCCAGCACCGCATTACCGCTACCCAGGGTGGCAGCCGAGGTCACCACGTGCTGCGCCGATCGGCTCGCCAGCTCACCCAGAACCCATTCGACGTAGCCGGTAATCGACAAATTGCGGGTCCGTCCCGACTGGTTACTCAGCGTCAGCAGTGACAGCCTGACCGGCGCCTGTTCAGCCATGAATACCGTTAAGGTGCTGCTGATGCCCTGCTCCGTGTGTTCAAAACAGCTGTAGCCGAAGCCGTGACGGGTCAGGTAATCGCCTGTTCCCCGGATCGGCAGAGGCGTGGGCGACCAGACATCGCCGCTCTCTTCATCACGTAAATAGAGCGCTTCACCACTGCTATCACTCACCGGATCGTTGTGCCACGGCGTCAGGCGATATTCATGCGCGTTTTCATACCAGCTATAGGCCTGGCCACTTTCAGAGATAACGCTGCCTGACTGGCTGTTAGCCAGCACGTTACTCCACGGTGCGGGCGTCTGCTGCTGACCGGAAAGAATGATCTGATATTCACTGCCGTCGGCGCTAAAGCCGCCGCTACCGTTAAAAAACTGCAACCCATCCGGGGAAAAGCGTACCGCCGCCGGTTCAGGCGTTTTGCTGCTGGCGATAAACGGATAAGCGGGCGGCGTGCGTAGCGGTTTCAACAGCGCGCTGAGCTGATCGGCCAGGCTGCCATCGCGGCCTTCCAGCACCACGGCTGCCACGCTCAGCAACAGCCGCAAATCTTCTGCGGAGAAACTTTCACTCTTCCGAATAAAGATCCCGCCGGGCTTGTCGACCTGTTGTCGCTCTTCGCCCGCCGGGATCAGGGTGGTGAGCTGGTTGTAGAGGTTCTGCTGGTAGCCGCCCTGATCGCTGTTCATGATTATCAGGTCGATCGTCAGGCCTTTCTGACGCCAGTACTGATGCGCCTGGATAACCGTGGTGATCAAATCAAGCTGGTCGTTGTTCCCGATACGTACCAGCAGAATCGGCAGATCACCTGAGATCGCATGACGCCATAAGGACGCCTGACCCAGCCGGTTTTGCAGCAGATTACTGAGATCGCCGCGCATCTCGGCGGAAGGGAACAGCAGCGCACTGGCCAGCTGATTAAACAGGCCGGTATCTTCCGTGCGGATATTCAGCTGACGCAGCGCTACCTGACTGTGCGACCAGGCCAGTTCGAACACCCGATCGGCGCTGATATGGTTACGGTACTTCTCGATCAGCGCAACCGTGGTGTCGCGCTGCGGCGTCACGCCATAAAGCATATCGATGGTGACCGCTTCACCGGCTTTGAGACCGACGGTCTGGCGAATCGACAGTAGCGGGTCCAGTACCGCGCCCTGATGACCGGTCAGCTCCCCGCCAGGCGTCAGTGCCTGCGGATTGGCACGGCTATTGCCCCGTCCGAGGAAGCGGGCCCGGTCGGTTTCATAGGAAGTTTCACGGTCGGTATTGCCATGGATCGCCATCGCATGAAACATCCATGCCGTCACTTCCTGCTCTTCTCGCGGCCGGCGATGCGCCAGAATCGCTTCCAGCCCCGGCAAAATTTCTGTCTGTACGAAAAGGTTACTGAAGGCGGGATGGGCCAGATCGCTGGCGGGCGGTGCCAGCACCACTTCGGCATAGCTGGTGATATCGAACCGGCGCGGCTGACGGGAACGGTTAGTGACTGTTATCCGTCTGATCTCGACATCATCTTCCGGCGAGACCACGATGTGGGTATGGATGCTGAACGTGGTGCCCGCGGCGTCAAACTCAATACCGGCATCATTGAAGCGGGCCTTATAGTCGGGTCGTGCACAGCAGGTGGGCTGATAGCTGTGGCTGATGACGTCGCCGGAATGATGGTCGGTGACATAGCAGAACGTGCCGTACTGATTACGGGTGCCGTCTGCCCGCCAGCGGGTCAGCGCCAGCCCCTTCCACAGGCTGTAGCCCGCGCCGGAATGGGTCACCATCAGATGATAATTGGCATTGGAAAGCAGCTGAAGCTGTGGCTGGCGCGGATCGGCACCGCTGAACTCACGCTGGTCGGGCACGCTACGCTGCAGTTTGTTATCGACCGTCTCGTCGAAGCTGCGGCGCGGAGTGTACAGCTCGATATCATCCGGCACTTTTTCCTGCAGCAGCAGGCGCGACGACTGAAACAGCGCGCTGGACATGAAGCGGGCCACCATCGGCGCGCCCAGCAGCAGGTGCGATAGCGCCAGAAACCCCATCGCCTGGTGATGGGCCATATAAGATTTGACCAGGGTAAATGGCTGGCCGGGAGCCAGCCGATCGGCGGTGAAATCCAGCGCCTCGTAATAGCCATATTCACCTTTTGCGCCCATCACTTTCAGCCTGAGCAGGTTATCGGTCGCCTCCTGCGGTAGTACCATCAGCGCCAGCAGCGTGGCGTAAGGCGCAACCACCTGATCATCATTCAGGCCGCGTTTTAACCCTAATTCGGGCGTGCCGAATGCCCGGTACTGATAGTTATGATTCACGTCAAAGGCGGCATAACCGGATTCCGACACTCCCCACGGCGTACCGGTCGTTTTCGCGGAACGGATCTGCTGCCTGACCGCCGATAACGCCATCTTTTCCAGCAGCGTATCGGGGTAGACCGGCATCACCAGATGCGGCATCAGATATTCAAACATCGAGCCGCTCCACGACATCACGGCGGGCTGATTATCCAGCCGGGTAAAGAGGCGACCCAGCACAAACCAGCTTTTGGCCGGCAGCTGATTGGCGGAGATGGCGAAATAGTGGGTCAGCCGCACTTCTGACGGGAACAGGTCATATTTGCTGGCGTCGAGCAGACCGCTGTCGATGTTGTAGCCCACGCTGAGCAACGACGTGGCCGGAAAATATAAGAAGCGGAAGTCCATGCTGGCGTGATCGCTAAGACGGCTGTCCAGCTCCAGCAGCGCGGCCATCCGCTCACGGGCGGCCCACACCACCGGATCGCTCTGTTGCCGGGTCAGTCCAGGGCGATGCTGACTTAATTCAGCCAGCCACAGCAGGGACGGCATCTCAGCCGGGAAAGGTGCCTGCGGTGTGACCCAGCTGAAAAAGCGACGCCACTCCTGGGCGAAGTCGTCGAGCTGCTGGTGGAACAGGGCAGGCCAGTTGATGCGGCCTGTCGGTTGATAGCGCTGTTGTAGCTCGGCACTCAGCGGTAGCAGCGCCTCCAGTTCGGATAACAGGTTAGCGGGTGAGGTGTGTGTCATCGCCCGTAGCCGGGCGTCGATGTTAGCCAGCAGGTCGTGCTGGTGCGTACCGAGCTGCGCCTGGAGCAGTAAAAACGTGTCACGCAGACCGTCCAGCATGGCTGTCGGGGCGATCACCGGCTGATATTTCCACTGCGCCAGCCCGGCCTGCAGCGTGACCAGGTGAGCCGCCATGTTGCCGCTGTCCACGCTGGAGACATAGCGTGGATTGAGCGGCTGTAACGTCTGGGTGTCATACCAGTTATACAGATGGCCGCGGAAATGCTCCATCCGGTCAAGGGTATCGAGGGTGGCAAGCGATCGCCTGATCACCTGCTCCTGACTGACGTAGCCAAAATCCCATGCGGTCAGGTTAGCCAGCAGTGACAGCCCGATATTGGTGGGTGAGGTGCGGTGCGCTATCCGCATCTGCGGGATTTCCTGCAAATTATCCGGTGGCAGATGGTTGTTCTCGTCACCGGCAAATTCACTGAACCACGCCCAGGTTTCACGGGCGGTGCGGCGCAGAAAACCCTGTTGTGCGGCTGACAGCGCGATCCGCTTCGGCGCAACAGGCTGGCTCATGCGGCTGAGCAGCGCCGGAGTTATGGTCCAGAGTAACCCCAGCGCCAGTGCCAGATGGATCAACGCGGGCATCGACAGCCCGGTCAGCAGCACCAGCGCCACGCCTGCCAGTGGGTTAATCCACATGCAGCGGTAAAAATAGCGTAAATCGTAGGCGGCGGAGGGAGTTGCAGAGGCGCTCTTCCACTCGTTAAGGTAGCGATGGCTGATGTTCAGACGCCACAGGGTGACGATGATCGCTTTCAGCGACCAGTAGCTTTCGTGCGGCAGCACGGCCAGCGCCAGGCCAGCACGGGAGATGCGGTTAAACGCATCGGTAAACAGGATCTGCAGGTGCTGACGCCAGGCGCGTTTTTTACTTTTTGTCACGCCATCAATGATCAGCGCTGGCACGCCAGGCAGCAGCAGAAACAGCATAATGCCGGCGGCCCAGAAGGCCGGATTCGGCACCAGGGTACAGAGCATAAATACCAGCGACAACAGGGCAGGCGCGACCAGGCTGCGGCGCAGGTTATCGATTAACTTCCAGCGGGACAGCGGGCTGAGCGGATTTTTCTGCCGGTGACCATCCTCCAGCCGAACCTGCGGCCGCAGCCAGTTCAGCAACTGCCAGTCACCTCTTACCCAGCGAAACCGCCGGGCGACATCACTCAGGTAATTCGCCGGATATTGCTCATAGAGCACCACGTTACTGACCACACCGGAACGGGCGTAACAGCCTTCCAGCAGATCGTGACTCAGCACCAGGTTTTCCGGACAGGTATTACGGGTGGCACGCGAGAAAGCCGCCACATCGTAAATGCCCTTACCGACAAACGATCCTTCGCCAAACAGATCCTGATAAATATCTGAGGAGAGCGAGGAGTATGCATCATTACCCGGCACGCTGCTGCACAGCCTGGCATAGCGGCCCTGACCGTGAACCGGGATCTCCTCGGCCAGCCGGGGCTGAAGGATGGCATAACCTTCAACCACCCGGTTTGAATGCGTATCAAACACTGGCGCATTCAACGGATGCGCCATCACGCCAATCAGTTTATGGGCAGTCTCGCGCGGCAGGATGGTGTCGCTGTCGAGCGTAATGACATATCTGACGCCGTGCAGCTGCGCCTGGGTCGCTCCCGCCGTCACGCTGAAACTATTATCTTCTCCCTGCAGCCAGCGGTTCAACGCATGGATTTTGCCGCGTTTACGTTCATAACCCATCCAGACGCCCTGCGAAATATTATGGGTACGATCGCGGTGTAGCAGTGAAAACAGCGCGCTCTCTGCGGCACTGCCGTTGTAGCGGCGATTCAGCGCGTCGGTCTTCAGTACCGCATAACGGATAAGCTCCGCATCATGAATATGATTCTGTTCAGCGCTGTCGGTAAAGTCGGTCAGTAAGGCAAAACGGATATTGGCTAAGGCGTTGCCGAGATAACAGATCTCCAGTGAGCGAAGCAGCGCGTCGGTGGCCGCGTTGCTGCTCAGCAAACAGGGGATCACCACCAGCGTCTGATGGTGCGGCGGTATCGCCTTAGCGTAATCGAGACGCGGCAGCGGAAGCGGATGGCGGGTTCGGGTGGTGAGTTCGCTCAGCAGCTGTAACGCCAGCTGACTGCTAACGATAATGGTCGGCAGCACCAGCAGCCAGAGTAACGACCCGATGCCGGCCTGCTGGGAGCTGACCAGCATCTCAGCGCTGAATGCGGTGGTCAGCAGCAGCAGGCTGCCCAGCCAGGAGAGTAAAGGTGTCTGGCTGAGATGCTGGCGGCTCTTATTCAGCCACGTGACGTTAACCTGAAGCCGCTGTTCAAGCTGAAGATAGCCTTTATCCAGCAGGAAGTAGCCGACATGCTGCTGACGCAGGGGAAGTCCGGGCTGGCTGGCCAGATCCAGCACCGTCCGGGCCACTTGCCGCTCATCGAACCGACTGTGCCGCGCCAGACGTTCAATAACGTGGCGGTAATCATCGCGACTGTCGAAGTGCATCAGAGGATAAGTGCCGGCCGGGTCCTGCTGGAGAATAGCTTCAACCTGGCTGACCGACTCAACAAAGGCCTGCCAGTCAATCTCGCCCAGCTGGCGCAGGCCGGTGATACTGTTGCTGACCGACAACTGACTCAGCGCCAGCTGGCGGTTGAACTGTTCAATTACCTCTGAGGTTTTGCGACCGCTGTTTTCGAGCTGTTGCTCAACCCAGGTTAAGGCGAGCGTATTGTTCTGGCCGCTTAGCCGGCGTTCAAGTTCAGCCACGAAAGCGCCGGAAATCTGTGGGTTCTGACGGGCCATATCGGCGATGACGAGGATTACTTTTGAGCTGTCTTTGGCGGCGGTGGCCAGTATATCGGTAATCCATTCTTCAGCTTTATTACGTTCCTGATGCACCCTGGCGACCTCTGCCGCAATCCGCGCCAGATTATTGATCAGCGCAAAGCGCAACATGGCGGGCATCGCCCACAGTTCGCCGAGCAGCAGCGGGGTGACACGCTGATAGGCGGCGATAAACGGCAGCAGCACGCTGGTTTCAAGCCGGCCATCGCTGTGTTTGATCATCTCTTCGGCGATCGCCTGAATGCGCAGGTAATGCGCCGATTGTTCCAGCATCGGTAATCCTTTACCGAACTTTGCCGGTAACAGGTGTCGTACCAGCCGGATTTGCTCTTCAATGATGTAGAAATTATCCAGCAGCCAGACGGCGGCCGGTGTCTGGCTGCGTTTATCGCCCTCGCTGAGGATCTCAGCGCTCTGCGTCAGTGACAGCTCGTTATCCGCCAGCTGCTGTAGCAGCCGGTAGGACCATTTACCGCTCGACAGCTGGTGTGTTTTTGCTAATTTCTCGCCGTAGTTATCCATTTGTTCAGCAGAAAAAATATCGGGCCGCTGGGCCTGATAAATACCTTCTGGCGGGAACAGCGGAAAATGATCGGCTGGCAATTCGCTTTCCCGACTGAACCACGTCGTCAGATTTATTTTCACATTTATTTCCTTGCGCTCGCGCAGGTTCTGGGTCCGAAAAAAAAGAAAGGGTGAGAAAAAGGAAGAGGGCGCCACAGGTGATAGCAGATTCCGATAGGTTAATTATAGTCTTGTTTGCACCTTTGGCACCGATGTTAATAAAACCGGCGTGCTGCTGACGATGATAAGAAAATAAAAAAAGAAAAATAAAAAGGCAGGCTTGTCCGGATGTTAACTTTATTTAACCAGCGGTGACTTATATAAAAAGCTAATTATTTCGCGCTGTGCTACGCTGATTGCCCCACTTCAGAGGATACGGACATGACCTGGTTAAGCTTTCTTTTCGACGCCTTGCACAACAACGAAACGAATACGCAGTGCCCGGTGTGTAAGAAGTTCTCCCGGCAGTTGATCGCGAAAAAGAACAAAGGTCAGGCCGTGCTGTGTCCGCACTGTAAGTCACTGTTCATCATTTAGAAAGTACAAAAAAGCAGCCGGGATTAACGGCTCACGCAATCGGACGGCAACCTGCAATCGCCGCCCTGACTGGCGGGGTCGTTATATTTTTAATTATCATATTTATAACTATCAATGGATTGCGAAGTTCAGGTTTCGCCTTTCCTGCCGCCGCGGGTTAAATTCAACCCTGACAATTTCTGATTAACGCTCATATTCAATGAAATAGCGCTGGGATTCACGCTTCTCCACGAACTCGAACGGGGAGGGCGTAATGACATGCTGGCCCGAACGCCAGACATCATTAATTCGTTCAATAGTGTCGCCTTCCTGTAACGGAAACGTTGTGCTGACGCGTAACACCGCTGTGGTGCCATTTTCAAAATCGACCTCGTAAAGTGCAATATTTCTGGCGGGTAGAATCGTTCTTGCATGAATAATTCTGCCGTGCAGTTCACTACAGGCTGATTTTTTCATGATAAACCTCTCATCGATTCATGTGCTTAATCCATCGCAGGAAGATTTATTCCCTCTCTCCTTTTTTCTGGCATCAATTAAGCGGGCTGATATAAATTAATCCGTAACGATCAATATAGCTGTTCTGGCAAAAATAAATGAGAGCTTCAGCGTATCCGTAATGATAAAAAAGAACGGCAGAAAGGCGGAGTTTTAAAATTAATGTGACCTGTAGCCCAGACTGCTGCAATAAATCGCCAGCCGTACATCAATACGTAATGCATCAGGTTCAGTTTTTCTGGCTGTGCGAATCAATCATCCACTCGCGGCAGTTGTTCGGTGGTTGTGCTGCGTATCAGGGCCGCATGCTAAGCCGGCGGCAGCTAATGTGCCCTGAATGCGGTTAATAGAGCCACGCCATAAAGACCCATTCCTGATGAGACTTTAGCGGGCGTAGCTAAATTAAAACTACTGCTCCGGGTGCCTCCCGGTGAGCTATCAGGGGTCAAAATAGCCCGTGACAGATGACACACAACGAATGACTCGTCAGACCCTTTACACCCCGCCGCGCAGGGGGATTAGCAGCAACGCTGGCACCATAACATTTAACATCTTTTGTTAAAATTCAATCTTTTCTCTTTCAGAATAGCGCAAGGCTACTGTAAGGAATCTTTCAACCGCTGGTTGTAAAGCGGGTAGCCATAATCGGTTAGTTTACTACCACTTAATGCCGACTTGCGCCGGTTCAGCACCTCTGACGCAGCGTAATGGCGCATCTTTGTCACGGATTTCGCTCATTATTCTGTTACGCTGCGGACCGTAAAGGCTGAACGCGTCAGCGATGCTGGCTAAGGCCGCAGTTAGCCCGGCACTGGTGGTGTGGTAAAGCCGCAGCTTTCTGCGCGTCAGTCTCCTGGCTAAGCGTAAATCAGTACCGTCAGCAATCAGCCCCGCAAACCTGCAGAAATGGAGCTATAAATGGGGTCAATAGTATCGCACGCTACATTATTTAATTGTAAAAGATTGTGCGCTATTTACATTGGCGCGATATGTGTTAATTTAGCGCTAACGATGGTTAAGCGACCCTCGGAGAAAGCACGTTTATTTGCCCTGGCTGCTGCTGGCCGGGCTTTTTTTTGTCCGAAATCCGGCCAACGTACAACAATCGGTTTATTCGCAGAGTGACGAAGCGCGCTCACTTCAGCGGACAACTCCCGACGCACTCTATCAGCCCGCAGCGGCAGCCAGCCTTAACGTAGCGACCCAAACGGTACGCACAGTGCATGGCTGTTTTTCAGTCTGAGCCAATGCCGCAGATCCCCTCTCACACCATGCACTGTCCGATGACGCGATGGTCATCACGGCTGCAATGCGTCGAGGCTGGAAAGGGGCGTTTCATCGGGGCGAGCATCGCCGGGACCGGCGAGTCATTCAGCAGAAGAGAGCATCAGCATGCTGCTTTCAGTTCAGAAATAAACCGGCGTGAACAGACAACCCGCCTGTTCACGCCGTTGTTTTATTCAGCGGGCAGTGACTCAGTGGCCGGCGTTTGCTCTTTGCTTAAGCGCATACACCAATACCACTGCAAAGCAGATCATCGGCAGCGCGTAGGAAACGGCCGTGGTGTAATGATCGGCGATGGCGCCCATCATATAGGGCATCACTGCGCCTCCGACAATCGCCATGATCATCACTGAACTGGCCCGTTTGGTTTGCTTGCCCATGTTTTTCACGCCCATGGCAAAAATGGTCGGGAACATAATCGACATAAAGAAGAATATCGCGACCAGGGCAATCACGGAGACATTGTCGATACCGGCAACCACCACGGCGCACAGCACGATATTGATAATGGCATAAGCCACCAGCAGGGTAGCCGGGCGGATAAAACCCATCAGCCAGGTACTGAAGAAACGGCCAACCATAAAGCTGATCATGCCCACCGACAGCAGATAAGAGGCATTCTGGTTCGACAGCGTATGCCAGTGCTCGGTGGTGTAGTTGATAAAGAAAGCGCCAACCCCAACCTGGGCGGCGACGTAAAAGAACTGGGCAATCACGCCGCCGGTAAAGTGACCATGCTGCCATAATCCTTTCGTAATGCCCTGGTCTGCATCAGTGCTCTGCTCACGAATATCCGGCAACTTCGTCCGTCCGAACAGGAAGGCAATCAGCAGCACTAAAAAAGCAATCGCGACGTAGGTGGTTTTCACTGACGAGAGCCCGTCAGCGGTGGTGCTTTGTGTGGCGGAAAAGAACAGCGAGCCGCCAATCACCGGACCAATAAACTGCCCTAAGCCGTTAAACGACTGTGACAGATTCAGACGGCGTTCTGCGCCAGCCGGATCGCCCAGTACGGTGGCAAACGGGTTTGCGGCAGTTTCGAGACACCCCAGCCCGAGAGCGATCACAAACAGCGCGAACAGAAACAGGCTAAAGCTGCCCGCTGAGGCGGCCGGAACAAACAGCAGTGCACCCACCGCATACAAACATAATCCGACCAGGATGCCGGCTTTATAGCCGAAGCGATCCATGAAAAATCCGGCCGGCAGGGCAATGATGAAATAGGCACCAAAATAGGCGGCCTGTAACAGCCCGGACTGCGCCTTATTAACGTGTAATACCTCCTGGAAATGCTTATTCAGCACATCCAGCAGCCCGTAGGATAATCCCCACAGGAAAAACAGCGTGGTGACCAGAATAAACGCCAGACGGAAACCGGACGTGGTTTTGCGCGCCGCATAGGCCGGAGCAGCAGTTTTATTGGCGAACATAGTGTATTCCTCAGTATCTGGTGGTGCCTGCAGGAGTAGGGTCAGCTCGGATGGCTGGTTTTTTTATGTCAGATAACGTGAAAAACGGTCAGCTCTCTGGAATAACGAGAGGCACTACGGCTGTTCTGTCAGTGAAAATATGCGCGTCATTTCAACCCACTTTTCCCCGGCGGCTGTCCACGGGGTGGGGCGCTGATATTTCCACATCAGGGCTTCCCACTCGCAGACTTTCGGGTCTTCAAGGCTGCGACGTTCGAACAGCGCGCGGTCAAAGTCGTCCGTGGTTTCGATCACCATCATCAGCCGGTTACCCAGCCGGTAAATTTCCATCTCTGCAATGCCGTAGCGACGCAGGTGCGCGGTAATTTCCGGCCAGATCTGCTGGTGATAGCGTTGATACTCTGCGATAAGACGCGGATCGTCGCTAAGATCCAGCGCCTGGCAATAGCGGCGCGTCATGTCAGCGCCCGATCAAGATGGGTGTAACCGCCATCGACGGTCAGCCACTGTCCCGTGGTGTGCGACGCGCGTGAAGAGAGCAGAAAGACCACTGTATTGGCGATCTCCTGCGGCGTGGTCATGCGCTGCCCGAGCGGAATATGTGAGGTGATTTTTTGCAGTTTCTCTTCGTGATGATCGAAACTCTGAATCCAGCGCGCATAGAGCGGGGTCATCACTTCAGCCGGGATAACCGCATTCACGCGGATGCCCTCGTCCAGCAGGGCCGCCGCCCATTCACGGGTCAGCGCCAGAATGCCGCCTTTGGCCGAGGCATAGCCGCTGGTATTGCCCTGACCGGTTAACGCGGTTTTCGAACTGATATTCACGATCGCTCCCCGGCTGGCACGCAGCGCATTCAGGCACAGATGCGCCATCAGGTAGTAGTGAATCAGATTCTGTTCGAGTGACTGCACAAAGGCGGCGCGTCCGGCGTCCAGCCCAACGTTGTCATTGGCCCCGGCGTTGTTCACCAGGCCGTCAATCGAGGAGTAACGGGTCAGGATCTGATCCAGCGCGGCCTTGCAGCTCACTTCATCACGCAGTTCGGCGAGCACAAAGCTGGCCTGCGGCGAGAGTTGTTGCAGCTTATGCATCAGCTCATTCGCCGGTTCGGTATTGCTGACGATCACCGGAATGGCGCCTTCTTCGGCCAGCGTCAGTGAGATCGCTTCACCAATACCGGAACCGCCGCCGGTGACGATTACCACTTTATTTTGCAGATACAGATTCATCGTGTGTTTCCTGTAATCGATAAAGAGAGCAGGCATTGCCGCCATAAATGGCTGCCTGTTCGGCGGCACTGAGTTTTGCAATGGCCGGTTGCCAGAGTTGCCAGGGATTTTCATCGGCACCTGCCAGCAGCGAAACCGGCCAGTCGGAGCCGAACATCAGCCGTTCGCTGCCGAAAATCTCCAGTGCAGCATCAAAAAAAGGCAGCAAATCGTCGGCTGAGAGGCCCGCTGGTCGTGGCTCGGTCAGCAGACCGGAGAGCTTACAGCTGACATGTTTCAGCGCCTTCAGCGGCGCAACCTGCTGCTTCCAGTGGCTGGCCCCCAGCGTCAGATCGGGCTTACCGAAGTGATCGAGCACCAGAAAATGCTGGTCATGGCGCTGCGCGAACTCAACGGCTTCGGCCAGATGGTGATGCGTCACCAGCAGTTCATAGAGATATTCCCGCTGCTGAAGCTGGCGAATCCCGGCGTTGATGGCCGGATCGGCCAGCCACTGCGCCGGATAAGGCTCGTCCTGAACCGGATGGCGAAAACCGCGCAACAACGGATGGGCTAACCTTTCCAGCTGTTGCGGCAGATCGGCGTCGCGCAGATCGATCCAGCCGGTCACCGCCGCGACAAAATCGGTCTGGCCGGCAATATCCAGCAGCCAGCGGGTTTCCTCCAGGCTGCATCTTGCCTGCACCAGAACCGTTTTCTGCACATCGTGGCGCTGCAGGATCGGCCGCAGCGTCTGCGGCAGAAAGTCCTGTTTCAGCAAACCCATGTCATCGTTGATCCAGCGGTAATCCTGCGCCGTGTAGCGCCAGAAATGCTGGTGGCTGTCGACTCGCATCATCGGCATTCTCCTTTGCGGCTCAGGCGTGGTAGCGATATTTTTCGATCGACGCCTGATGCATTTCGATGGAGAAGCCGGGCGATTTGGGCGGCATGTAGGCTGCACCGCGGATCTCGCAGGGATCGACAAAATGCTCATGAAGGTGGTCAACGTATTCGATAACCCGGCCTTCATGGGTTCCGGCGATGCAGAGATAATCGATCATCGAAAGGTGCTGCACGTACTCGCATAACCCGACTCCGCCGGCATGCGGGCAGACCGGCAGGTTATATTTGGCCGCCATCAGCATCACCGCCAGCACTTCGTTGATGCCGCCCATGCGGCAGGCGTCAATCTGCACCACGTCAATCGCTTCACGCATGATGAACTGCTTAAACATGATGCGGTTCTGGCACATCTCGCCGGTAGCAACTTTGACCGGCGCAACACCCTGCCGAATGGTGCGATGGCCTTCGATATCATCCGGACTGGTCGGTTCTTCGATAAACCAGGGATCGGCAAACGCCAGCGCATTCACCCACGGAATGGCATCGCGGGTTTCCCACACCTGATTGGCGTCGATCATCAGCTTGCGGTCCGGACCGATCACTTCGCGGGCAATCCGCACCCGGCGAATGTCATCTTCGAGGTCACGTCCGACCTTCAGCTTCAGGTAATCGAAACCGGCATCCACCGCCTGCTGACACAGACGGCGCAGCTTGTCGTCGGGATAGCCCAGCCAGCCGGCCGAGGTGGTGTAGCAGGGGTAACCTTCCGCCAGCAGTTTTTCGAGACGCTGTGCTTTGTTGTCGGCCCGCTGTTGCAGCAGCGTCAGCGCCTCCTGCTGAGTAATGCAGTCGGTGATGTAGCGAAAATCGATGCAGCGCACCAGCTCTTCCGGCGTCATATCCGCCACCAGCTGCCACACCGGTTTGCCGACCGCCTTACTCCATAAATCCCATACCGCATTGACCACTGCACCGGTCGCCAGATGAATGGCACCTTTATCCGGGCCAATCCAGCGCAGCTGGCTGTCGCTGGTGAAATCCCGCCAGAATTTCCCCATATCGGCGGTGATATCCGCCAGTTGGCGGCCAACGATCAGATGCTGCAGTGCACCAATCGCGGCACAACAGATTTCGTTACCGCGCCCGATGGTGAAGGTCAGGCCATGCCCCCGCAGCGCCGGATGGTCGGTTTCCAGAATCACATACGCCGCCGAGTAGTCGGGATCGGGATTCATCGCATCCGAGCCATCCATCGTCAGCGACGTCGGGAAGCGCACATCCTCTACACGTAAAGCCGTAATCGTCGTCATCGAACATTCCTTCCGCTGTAATGAGGCTATGCCTGTACCGTCTTCTGACGCTGTTCACCCAGACCTTCAATCCCAAGATGCATAACCTGACCGGCTTTCAGATACAGCGGCGGTTTTTGTCCCAGACCGACGCCCGGCGGTGTACCGGTAGAGATAATGTCGCCGGGTTGCAGGCTCATAAAACGACTGAGATAACTGATGATTTCGGGAATGCGGAAAATCATGGTGCGGGTATTGCCGTTCTGATAACGCGTGCCATCCACTTCCAGCCACAGGTTCAGCTGATGTGGATCGGGGATTTCATCGGCGGTAACCAGCCACGGACCAATCGGACCAAAGGTGTCGCAGCCTTTGCCTTTGTCCCAGGTTCCGCCGCGCTCAATCTGAAACTCCCGTTCAGAGACGTCGTTAATCACGCAGTAACCCGCGACGTGCGCCATGGCGTCGGCTTCGCTGATATAGCGGCCGCCGGTGCCGATTACCACGCCCAGCTCAACCTCCCAGTCGGTTTTCACCGAATCACGCGGGATTTCGACGTCATCGTTCGGGCCGACAATGGCGCTGGTCCACTTGCTGAAGACCACCGGTTCTTTCGGAATTTCAGCCCCGGTTTCCGCTGCGTGATCGGCGTAGTTCAGGCCGATACAGATAAACTTCCCGCTTCTGGCAACGCACGCGCCGAGGCGGGGTTCACCGCTTACCAGCGGCAGGCTGTGCGGATCGAGCTGACGTAATGCGTCCAGCGTGGCCGGTTGCAGGGTATCGCCATCGATGTCGGTGACGTGAGCGCTGAGATCGCGCAGTTTTCCGTTGCTGTCCAGTAGCCCAGGGCGTTCGGACCCTGCATTGCCGTATCGTAGTAGTTTCATCGATCACTATCCTTCTGTGAAAAAGTCAGGGAAGCAGAGCGGCTGTGGGATCAGTTACTCCAGCCGCCGTCAATAATCTGCACCGTGCCGGTGGTGTAGGAACTGGCATCAGAGGCGAGATAAAGCGCCAGCTGGGCAATCTCCTCGGTTTTACCAATACGGCCAATCGGCTGGCGGGCAACAAACGCCGCATAAACCTCCGCTTCGCTGCGTCCTTCGGCCAGGGCCTGAGCGGCAATGCGCTGGCGCAGGGAAGGCGATTCCACCGTGCCGGGGCAAATCGCATTACAGCGGATGCCGTGGGTGACGTAATCTGCCGCCACCGAGCGGGTCAGGCCAATCACTGCCGCTTTGGAGGCGCTGTAGGCAAAGCGGTTTGGCACGCCTTTGATGCTGGAGGCGACCGATGACATGTTGATCACCGAGCCGTGGTTGCGTTCCAGCATCGCCGGCAGGAAAGCGCGGATCATGCGGAACATCGAGGTGACATTGAGATCCAGCGCGAACTGCCATTCGCTTTCGCTGCAGCTGAGTATGTCGCCGCTGTGAACCACACCGGCGCAGTTAAACAGCACATCGAGCGGACCGGTTGTTTCTGCCAGCGCGGCAATCGCCTGGGGATCGGTGA